>Ga0073899_10000039_pt1 | contig 121521 bp, 107 predicted proteins | sample KloWWTmetaKNB5Ph_FD_88975 | JGI IMG/M metagenome (GOLD analysis project Ga0073899, IMG submission 88975) | Active sludge microbial communities from Klosterneuburg, Austria, studying microevolution and ecology of nitrifiers - Klosterneuburg... | ecosystem: Engineered > WWTP > Aerobic digester... | reverse complement strand
ATCTCGAGCCCGGCACTCGCCGGCTGACGATCGGGCTCCCCGGCGGGCGAACCCTGCACGGACACCCCAACCGCATCGACGACACCACCCGCCAAACAGGCGGACCATGAACCCGGGCTCAGCCATCGAGAACTCCTGCCCCCGGCGAAGCCTCAGGCTCCATCGCCGACGGAGAGCGCCTGTCAGCCGCCGAGCAGCGCTTCGTTGCCCTCGGCCCAGGTTTGGCGCATCTCTCGGTGGCTGATCCGCCAGCCGTTGTCGGTGCGGACGAGCTCGTCAAGGTACATGCCGCCGATCGTGTAATTCTCGCCGCCTTCGAAGCCGGCGATCGTGTGTTGCGAGTGAAGCTGGCAGCGGCACGTCGCTCGATCACCGTCGACGCGCACCTGATGGTTGCCGATCAGGTGCTGGGTGACCTCGAAGCGCCGCACCGAACCACCGATCCGAGCGATGATCTGTTCGACTCCGTTGCACTCGCGTCCGCGCAGCAGGGCTGTCGCGTTGGGCAAGAAGATGTTGCTCAGGTCCTCAACCCGCTTGTCGTCGATCGCCCACGTATAGGCGATCGTCAGGTCAATGATCTCGTCGCGGTCAGACATGGTGAGCCCTTCGTTGTCCATCGGCAGACTCGTCGGTCGGCCGTCAGTAACCAGTATGACTCACAAGAAACTAGGCTCGCACCATGGGTTCCATCGACCGCCAGATCGAGATCGCAACCGCGCTGTTCGCCGGGTGGAGCTCGGGTGATCCAGACGCGCCGGAGCCGTACTTTCACCCGAACGGTGTGCTGATGGACGTGGCCAGCGGACGCTTCGAAGGGTGGCCAGCAATCCGCGGCTTCTTCGCTGCCGGGCTCCAGCGGACGCGCCACCTGACGCTGATCCCCGACGAGTTCTGGCACAACGACAACGGGTTGGCCGTCCACTACGTGATGAGCGGCGAGGTGATCAATCCAGCGTCGTATGGACCGGAATACGTCGGTCGGCGGTGGAGCGTGGAAGTGATGTCGTACTTGCGATTCGACGGCGACCGGGTGGTGTACGAAGCCGACTTCCATGACAAGAACGCCCGCGCCAAATCGCTCGGTCTGGCGTGATCGGTCCGGCGGGTTTGCTCGGTGCGCCCGTACAGATCGCCTATGCCGTGCCCGATGCGCGACTCGCCGCGCAGCGCTGGGCAACCGAGTTCGGTGCCGGCCCGTTTCTGGTCCGCAGCCACATCGAACTGACCGATGTCGTCTATCGCGGGCACTCAGCGAACTTCGATCACACCTCGGCCTACGGGCAGTGGGGTGACGTGATGGTCGAGTTGGTCGAGGACCACGGTACGGGCCCCAGCGTCGTCCGTGAACGATTCGCTGCCGACCAATCCGGCCTGCACCACATGGCCTTTTTCGTCGATGACCTGGATGCCGCCAGCCGAGCTCTTGGCGCGATTGGGATCCCGACGGTAATGACCGCGGCAACTGCCGGCGGGACCCGGTTCCGCTTCGCCGACTCGACGGCGATGTTGGGTCACATGCTTGAGCTGTATCAGCACAGCGATCGACTGGCTGCCTTCTACGCGGCTGTGGCCGACGCGGCGAGCGGATGGGATGGGCGCCACCCCGTGCGCGAGATCTAGTCGCGGCGCCTCACCCAGAACCGTGCGGGCTGGCAGCTCAGTAAGTGCGTCGGTGGTCGGCCACATCTCCTTGACCGTCGGGCGTGTATTGCCAGCGCGGTGTGCACGACTTCTCGGCGAAGCGCCAGCCATCCGCCGTGCGCACGACGACATCGTGATAATCGCCGCCGGCCCAACGCACGGGCGAATGGCTGGGCCGGGTGTACGGCACGAACCATTTGCTCTGAACGCGGCCCCGATCGCGGTCGACGGGGGTGACGACGATGTTGGTCACGTGGTGCGCGCTGGGGTGGTTGGCGCCGCGGAAATAGACCAGCGCGGTCTGGATGCCTCGGTACACCTCGGGTGCTCGCGCTGCGGTGTAATCGATCACGGCGTCAGCGATGAACAGCTCAGCGAAGCGCTCCCAGTCGGCCGCATCGAGCGCATGGCCGTAGCGCCCGAGCAGCTGATGAATCTCGATGATGTCGCCAGAATCCATGCTTCGATCTTCCCACCTTTCTTGTCATGCACTACAGTTCAGAGCAATCAAGTCGAGGGGGGCACGTGAAGGCGTATCGAATGCTCGGATGGAAGCAAGCACCGTCGTATCAGGACGTGCCACAGCCGGACCCCGGTCCGGGGCAGGTGCTGTTAAAGGTGGCCGCCGCTGGGCTGTGCCACAGCGACTTGCACGTGTTGGAATTTGACGAAGGTGTGATGAACGCCGAGCTGCCGTTCACCCTCGGCCACGAGAATGCCGGATGGGTCGAAGCGCTCGGCCCTGGGGCCACCGGGTTCGAGATCGGTCAGCCCGTCGCGGTCTACGGTCCGCTGGGCTGTGGCCGCTGCGCACATTGCCAAACCGGCGACGAAAGCATTTGCGACAACGGGGCCAGCATGCCCGGCGCCGGCTGGGGGCTTGGCGTCGACGGCGGGATGGCGCCGTACATGGTGGTCGACAGCACCCGCCAGCTGGCTCCGCTCGGCGATCTGGACCCGATCCTGGCCGCCCCGCTGACCGACGCGGCGGTCACGCCGTATCGGGCGATCCGACGCTCGCTCGACGTGTTGACGCCCGGATCGTTCGTCCTGTTGATGGGTGTCGGCGGTTTGGGTCACTTGGCGGTGCAGATCCTGAAAGCGCTGTGTCCGTCGACGATTATCGCCGTTGACGCCAAGCAGCAAGCCCGCGATTTCGCCCGTGAGCTGGGTGCCGACTACGCCCTAGCGCCCGGCGATGACCTGGTTGCCAACGTGCTGGACATCACCAAGGGTCGAGGCGTCGACCTGACGTTGGACATCGTCGGTGCCGAAGCCACGCTGACCCCGGCACTGACCCTCGCCCGCGCCGGCGGGCGGATCATGTTGGTCGGCGCCGCGGGTGGCCAGGTGCCCTACAGCCTGTGGGCTACCAAGTGGGAGGTCCAGCTGTCGACGTCGATGTGGGGCAGCATCAATGACCTTCGTGACGTCATCGCCTTGGCTGAGCGCGGCCGACTGGTGCCGAAGGTGTCGACCTACGCCTTCGACCAAATCCCCGAAGCGTTTCACGCGCTCGAGCACGGAACGCTGGAAGGACGCGCCGTGATCCTGCCCAACGGCTGATCGACGAGGACCGATGACCGTCACACCCGATATCCCCACGCCGGACACTCCCACGACCGACACACCCATGCCTCGTTCCGCGGGCATTACCTATCAGCAGCTTCTGGACACGGATTCGCATCCCGTTCCGCCGGTGCTGCGCGAAGAATCCCCCCGGTATCTCGGCACCGCTGACATCGCCAACGCCCGCTACATCTCGCGCGATTGGCACGAACGCGAGGTCAAGAACCTGTGGAGCCGCGTCTGGCAGATGGCCTGCCGAGAGGAAGAGATTCCTCACGTCGGCAGCTACGTCGTCTACGAGATCGTCAACATGTCGTTCATCGTTGTGCGCTCGGCCGAGGGTCAGATCAAGGCGTTCTACAACTCGTGTTTGCACCGCGGCCGGCAACTGAAGGATGCGGACGGGCGATGCAGCGAACTGCGCTGCGCGTTCCACGGGTTTTCCTGGAAGCTGGACGGGTCGTTGGGGCACGTTCCCGCCCGCTGGGACTTCCCGCAGGTCGATGACGTCACGTGGAATCTGCCCGAAGCCAAGGTCGCGACGTGGGGCGGGTTCGTGTTCATCAACCCCGACCCCAACGCCGGTTCGCTGGAAGCGTTCATGGGCGACTTCCCTAACCACTTCGCTCGTTGGGACATGGAAGGCCGCTATATCCAAGGCCACGTCTGCAAGGTCGTGCGGGCCAACTGGAAGGTGGTCCAAGAAGCCTTCTGCGAGAGCTACCACGTCGGGGGAACACACCCGCAGGCGCTGCCGTATCTGGGTGATGTGAATAGCCAGGTGGACATCTGGGAAAACTTCGCCCGGGTGATCACCCCCGGTGGCACCGCCAGCCCGCTGCTGTCGTGGGAGCCCACGGAGCAAGAGATCCTGCGCTACATGTTGGATATTCGCGTTGACGAGGATGCCTTCGTCACCCTCGGGCCCGATCAGAACGCGCGCACTGCGTCGGCCGCTGCGGCGCGCGAACGGTGGCGGCCGGTTGTCGGTGAATTGGTCGACACGTGGAGCGACGCCGAGTTCATCGACAACATCGACTACACCCTGTTTCCCAACTTTCACCCATGGGGTGCGTATAACCGGATCGTCTACCGCTTCCGGCCGAATGGCGATGATCACAACACAGCGCTGCACGAGATCTTCTTGCTCGCGCCATTCAGCGGTCAGCGCCCGCCGCCGGCCAAGACTACGTACTTGGGGCCCGACGATTCGTACACCATGGCGACCGAACTGGGCATGCTCGGCAAGGTCTTCGACCAGGACGGCTACAACATGCCCAAGGTTCACAAGGGGATGGTTCAAAGCGCCAAGTCGACCAGCACGCTGTCGGTGTATCAAGAAGGCAAGGTCCGCTGGTTCCACCAGTTGTTGGGCGAATGGGTGGACGGCTGATGCTTGGCTTGGTGCACCCGTTCAGCCGGGCCCTATATGAACAGACTGGCGACGGGAACGTGCGCGTCACGTCCGGGGATCGCAGCGGCGTGTTCACGGTGCGCGGCGTGTGGATCGAAGGCGAGCTGTACGAAGCCGACCCGCAGTTTTGCGGCTGGGTCGGTGGACCGAAGCTGGCCCACCACCGCATCGCTCGCCCGCAGACGTGACGACGCAACGCAATCCGGCGGCGCTGGCCTGGCCCGACCTGGTGTGGTCCCACTTCAGTCGGCCGCGCTTTGGCCACTTTGACGAACGCCTTGCCGCCGCGGCATCAGCCGGATTTTCGGCGATCGGTCTGTACGTGTGGGAGTTCGAACGGCTGGTCAACGAGGAGGGTCGCACCGCGACACAGATCGCCGCCACCTTGGATCAGCACGGACTGTGCGTGGGCGAGATCGAGGCGTTGAAGAACTGGGCAGCCACCGACGGCGCCGACGCCGACGAGTTCGAACGCGGCGCTGACTTGGCGATCGCCATGGCTGACGGGATTGGTGCTCGCTACTTGCAGGTGATCGGCCCCTACGACTGCCCGTTCGAGCAAGCCGTCGACGCCTTCGGACGGTTGTGTGACCGGATGGCGCCGTACGGATTGTTGGTCGGCGTGGAATGGCTGCCCTACACCAACATCGCCGACGAGGCCGACGCGCTCCGCTTGGTTCAAGCGACCGGTCGTACCAACGCCGGCTTCTGCGCGGATATCTGGCACCACGTGCGCGGCGCCAACGACCGGGCCCTGCTGCGCGCCTTGCCGGCCGAGCGGATTTTCGCCGTGCAGATGAACGACGGCCCGATGTCGCCGACGCTGGACGACTACAAGGCGGATTGCATGGCCACGCGAGTCCCCCCTGGCGACGGCGAATTCGATTGTGTCGGCTTCGTCCAAACACTGCGCGAGATGGGTGTCACCGCGCCGATCTCGGTGGAGATCGCTTCGACAGCGCTGTGGCAGCTGCCCGCCGCGGAGTCGGCACGACTGGGCGCTGATGGGATGCGCACCGTGCTGCAGGCAGCGGGTGTCTGAGCTGACCGTCGGCACCGACGGCCATCTGCAGATCGACGGGTGCGTCAACTTCCGTGACGCCGGAGGATGGGTCCGCCCCGACGGCCAGCGAATGCGGATGGGCGCGCTGTATCGCAGCGACGACCCGATCCGTTTGCAGCCCGCCGGGCGTCGAGCGGTCGATGCCCTGGGGTTGGCGAGGGTCATCGACGTTCGCCAGAACTCGCAGTTCCAGCGTGGGGCGGGTTTCTTGCCCCCTGATCGAACGTTTCATCGCCCACTGGTCGACAACGTCATCGACCTGGCCGATCCTCCACCGCTCGAAGAACCAGCGCAGGTCGCCGATCTGTACGAGGACATGATGGCGCGCAGCACAGGCCCGCTGGCCGATGTGCTGGATCTGATTGGCGAGCACCTTGGCGAAGGGCCGGTGCTGGTCCATTGCGTGTATGGAAAGGACCGCACTGGGATCATCGTCGCCCTGGTGCAAGCCGCGTTGGGCATGCCCGTCGATGCGCTGGTGGCCGAATACGCCCGTTCCGACCAACCGACCCGCAAGCGATATGCGTGGATGCTGAACGAGCCACGGGACGATGATCCGCCGGTGGCCAGCGCTCCGCCGGCGTTGTTCACCGCCCCCGCCGAGGCAATGGCCGTGCTGACCCATCGGGCCATCGACCGTCACGGTTCGCTGGAGGCATGGGTGCGCAGCCTGCCGCTGGCCGACGGCACGATCGACCGCCTCCGCGATCACCTCCTTGAACCCTGCTGACACAAGCGCCCTGGCCCGCCCGGCCGTGATCCGACCTGACGCGGTGTGGTGGTCGTCAGCCCGGCCTGGCGGCCTGGCTCGTGGGCGCCAGCTAGTGGGCCAGGGAGCCGGCGTCGACGGCCAGGGTGCTGCCGGTCATCATTGCCGCCAGGTCGCTACAGGCGAAGACCACGACGCGGGCGATGTCGTCGGGGACTCCGGGCCGTCCGAGGGGATTGGCCGCGGTGCGCTGCTCCATGTCCAGCCCAGCAGCGCGCAGCGGGGCGAGTTGTTCGTCGGTTCCCGGCGTGGTGACGAATCCGGGGGCGACGCCAAGGACGCGGATGCCGAGCGGACCGAATTCGACGGCCAACGCCTTGGTCACCCCGACCATTGCGTGCTTCGAGGCGATGTAGGCACTGATGCCCGCTGATCCCTTGAACGCCGCGGTGGACAGCAGGTTGATGATCACCCCACCGTTGCTCATTCGCTTGGCGGCTTCGCGGGCGCCGGCGAACGAGCCGCGAGTGTTGACCGTCATCATCCGATCGAGAAATTCGTCGGGCACCTCGATCGCCGGACCGCTGGTGGGGAAGATTCCCGCGTTGTTGATCCAACAGTCCAATCGACCGAGCTGGGTGACGGCCGTGTCGGCAGCGGCGATCAGGGTGGCCGTGTCCGCCACGTCCAGCAGGACGGGGATGACCTGGACGTCCCCACTCCCATTGACGTCGGTTGCCAACGAGGTCACCGCGTCGATGTCCAGGTCGCCGGCAACCACCTTGGCACCTGCCTCGGCAAGGCGGCGGACGATCTGCGCGCCGATGCCGCGACCGGCGCCGGTGACCACGGCGACGCGCCCGACCAGCGCGAATAGCTCGGTCAACGAACGCTGGCTGTGATCCGGGACCGCCATACAGTAAGTGTAGCCAACATCAAGTATCATCGACTGGCGTGAGGTCGTTGGTCCTTGGGGGTTCCGTCTTCGTCGGCAAGCACCTGGTTGATGCCCTCGTCGAACGCGGTGATCACGTCGCCGTGCTGAACCGCGGTCAGACGGCGGTGGCGTTACCGCCCGGTGTCGAACATCTGCGTGCCGACCGTACGGATCCTGCCCAAATGCGTTCCGTTCTGGGCGACCGAGACTGGGACGCGGTCTACGACGTGTCCGGATTTGTGATGGCCGCTGGCGGCGGCGACATCGACGCGTTGATCGCTTTGTTGGACGGGCGAGTCGGCGCTTACGTCTTCGTCAGCAGCATCATGGCCTACGACCAATCATTGGCCGGGCGCTTTCCGTGGACCGAAGACATGCCCACCAACCCCGACGGACCAACCAGCTACGGCGGGTTCAAGGCGTTGAGCGAAACGGCGATGTTGGCCCGCCACGCGTCGACGGGGTTTCCCGCCAGCATCGCCCGTCCGGCAGCGATCTATGGGCCGGATAACAACATCTACGACATGGAAACGCCGATGTTCCTGCGCCTGTTGCGCAACCTGCCGGTGCTGGTTCCGCATGGCGGATTGGTGGTTGGGTCGTACGGTCACGTCGACGACCTGTGCGCTGCGCTGATCCGTATGGCTGAACGGGAGGAGGCTTCCGGGGAGGTGTTCAACGTGTCGGGCGAGTCGATCGACGTGCTGCGCTACATCGACATCCTGGCCAGCATCGTCGGCGAGTCGGCCGACATCGTCGACGTTCCTGATGAGTTGTTGTCTGAACTGGACGGCGCCGCGCCGGTGTTCGGGCACCTGTTCAAGAAGCGCCATCACGCGATGATCACCAGCGACAAAGCCCGGCGGCTGCTCGAATGGACTCCGCAGTACGACGTGGTCACGGGACATGCCCAGACGTATCGGTGGTTCCGCGAACAGGGCTGGGCCGACCTGCGCGATCCACTCGGCGACCCAGTGTGGAAATCGTCGTGGGACTTCGACGCCGAGGCAGCCGTCGTGGAACGAATCCGCCGTGGGTGACGCGGCGTCGGCGCGCCCTGCCGACGGCGACCTGTGGCGCGTCGTCGAAGCCACCGTGTACAACGTGATCCTGCCGTCATTGGACGATCCATGGGCCCGTGCTGCAGCGGTGCAGTTGGTTGGCGTGGCGCGCTACGCCCAACGCCGTGATGAGGATCCGACGGCGGCGAACGCCGCCGAGGTTGCAGCGGTGATCGCTGGGCTGACCCACAATCCGCTCGTGGTCCAGCCGCTGGCCGACGATCCGCACAGCGTGCTCGATGCCGCCGCTCGATCGTTGGCCGCCGCGGTTGCCGATGCCGGTGCTGACGGCGACGAGGTGCGCGCCGTGCTGCGCCCTCTGCTGGTCCGTCAACTCGACGACGAACTGGCGATCACCGCCCCGCTGGTCGCCGCGTTTCGCGGACAGCTCGATGAGTGACGTGCTGCGTTCATCGCTGCAGGACTGGCTGAGCGTTCAGCGCGGTTCGGCGGTGGTCATCGATCAGCTCAGCCGTATCGCCACCGGCAATTCGCGCGCCATGTGGTTCATCCGATTGAGCAACGGTGAGCGGTTTGTCGCCCGCGTTGAGCAAGGTGGCGTGTTCGGCACGTCCAGCGCGGAGGAATATGCATTCATGCAAGCGGCGCAGCGGTTGGGCTGCCCGGTTGCCACTGTTCGCTGGTTGGAGCCGACCGGCGAGGTGATTGGCCAGCCGTTCTTCGTGATGGACTTCTTGGACGGTGCGGCGACCGGCCGAGATGACCGGACGATGAGCGCGCCCTTGGCCACTGACTTTGTCACTCGCCTGCATCGGCTGCACACCACCGACTGGACCGGCGAGCTCGACAGCGATGTCCAGCCGGCAACGGCGACCCATCGGGAGATCGATCGCTGGCTCGATGTCTACCGGCAGGCCGCGCCGCTGCCCGTGCCGTTGGTGGAGGAAGCCGCGGCCTGGCTGCACCATCACGCTCCGGCGTGCGATCGGGTCGGCATCGTCCATGGCGATCCTGGCCCTGGCAATTTCGTCCACGACGGCCAACGAGTGGTGGCCTTCACCGATTGGGAATTCACCCACCTTGGGGACCCGGCCGAAGACTGGGCGTACCTGATCAACATGCGCGGTTCCCGAACGATGGACCGTGGCGCGTGGGCGACGCTGTTTGACGATGTCGCCAACGTGCGGTTGACCGACGACGATCTGCGCTATTGGTCGGTGTTCAACTATTTCAAGGGTGCCTGTGCCAACATCACCTGTCTGCGCGCCGCGGCCACCACCAACCCGGCACCGAACATGGTGCTGATCGGCACTGCGCTGCATCAGCGTTACGTGCGCGATGCCGCCCGACTGATCGAGGAGATCGCCTGATGAGCATGACCATGACCGACCACGACGCCCTTGTCCGCGTCAGTCTTGATTACGCGGATGCCGTGCGCCGCGGGGTCATCGCCGGTGCCGCGGACTGGGCGGCGACGTGGACGGATGACGCCGTGTGGAACCTGCCCGGCCGGCGGGTGGAGGGACGCGCAGCAATTGTGGAACTGTGGCGTGGCTCGCTGTCGCGCTATGCCCACGTCGTCCAGATCTACAACGCGGCGAGCTACTCGGTCGATGGCGACACGGCCAGCGGCCGGATCCAGCTGCTCGAGCTGACCCAAGCCACCGACGGCACACGGGCGATCTTGGCCGGCCACTACGACGACACCTATCGCCGCCAGCCCGACGGCTGGCGCTACACCCAACGCACGCTCACTGTGTACTACCGCGGCGCCCCCGACCTCTCCGGCTCCTTCACCTAGGCCGCCCCGGCAATCCGGCCCAGCTATCCGGCCTGGCTATCGAACCCGGCCCCGGCAACCGGCCCCGGCCACTCGGCTCGATGGGGCGACCCGGTGTTCGCGTGGGGTGGTCGCCTGGGGCGGGGCTGCGCGGATGGGGTGAGCGGGTTAGACCGTGGTGCGACTGGGGCCGGCGGGGGAGTTCTTGAACATGTTCTCGGCGTCGAAGCCGATGCGATCGGTGGGGACGATCTCGATCACGACGCGCCCGGGGGTGTCCAGGTGATGGACGAAGGCGTCTTGACGTTCGCTGCTTTCTGGGCGGACACGGGCTGCCAGCATGGAATAGAACCAGGCCTTGGTGTCGGCGTCGTCGTGGACGGTGGCATCGCCTTTGTAGGTGACGGTCTGGCTGACGCCGATCGACGTTCCCCGACTGGAAATACACAGTGCCACCCGCGGCCGGGCTTCCACGGCGGCAACCCGCTTACGCCGCCGCGTGCAGGTCACCCAGAAGCGGTCGTTGTGCCAGACGTAGTTCATAATCACGCCGACGGGATCGCCGTCTTTGGTCGACCACATGAACGTGCATTCGGTTTGGGCGTTGAGCAGTGCTGCTTCGCGCTCGCCAGCCAAGGCGAAGGTGCTGACATCCTCGTAGCTGTCGACATAGTCGTCGGTCTTGTCAGTGCTCATCGGCGGGGGTCTCCTTGTCGTGTGCGGTCTGGTCGACGGCGGTACTCCAGCGAATTGGAAGGCGCGTCAGCCCATGCAGCACGAACGATCGGTTGCGTTCGGCATCGCCAGCCAGCTCGATGTGTGTCGTGCGGTCCAAGAGCAGCTCGATCGCAATCGCCGTTTCCAGCCGGGCCAGCGGGGCGCCGATGCAGTGGTGAATGCCCCAACCGAAGGCGATGTGCCGACCGATCTCGCGCGGTGGACGATCGATGTTGAACTCGTCCGGGTCCGAGAACTGGCGCGGGTCCCGGTTGGCTGATGCGTAGACCAACTGCAGTTTGCTCCGTGCCTGGATCTGCTGGTCATGCAACGTGCAGTCACTGACGTTGGTGCGGAACAGGCCATGCACCGGCGAGTCGAATCGAAGCGCTTCTTCCACCGCAACGGGGATCAAGGCTGGGTCGGCACGCAGCCGGGCCATCACCTGCGGATGTTCCAGCAGGCGGTACAGCATCATCCCAATCAGGCTGGTGGTGGTCTCGTGCCCGGCCACCAGCAGCTGGTAGCCAATATGCAGCGCCTCCACCGTGGACAGGGTCCCGTCGGCGCGCGCCGCGGTCAGGATGCTCAGAACGTCGGCGGGGCGTTCGTCGACGGGCATCGCTTGGCGCGCCGCCATGCCGCGGTCGATATGTGCTTCCAACGCGGCCTTGGCACGGTGATAGCGGTCGACGTCGCCACCCGTCAACGCGGCTACGGCATCGTCGCTCAGCGCGCCGAATGAACGTCGATCGCCGTCGGGTACACCGAGCAGCTCGGCGATTGCCAACGCGGGCAACGGTGCGGCAATCAGCTCGATGAAATCGCCGCTACCCAGCGGGATCATCCGATCGAACAACTCGTCGGCGATCTGTCGTAGACGTGGGGCCAAGCGTTGAATTGCCGTCGGCAAGAACGCGGCGCGGAGCACGTGGCGGTGACGAGAATGGGCCGGTTCGTCGGTGGTCCCGAGTACACCGGTCGGCTGGTAAAAGACGCCGGGCCCATCGCCGTTGATCCACTGGTTGGGCTGTTTCAGCACGGCCAAGATGTCGTCGAACCGGCTGAGTACATAGAAGGGCGGATCGTGGTCGGCCTCGTGGTGCACCGGACACTGATCGCGCAGCGACCCATACAGCTCGGTTGGTTCGAACGCAGTGGCGGCTGCCTCGTGTGAATACGCCGTCACTGCTGGCCCCTATCCGCCCGTGCTCCAGAACGTGGCCGACGCCGTGCCATCTGGGCCGCGCACCGGATCGACCGCATCGATTCGGTACTTGATCGCCGATCCACCCAGGCGGGGCACAGTGCGCATCGCTGCCCCAGTGGCGTGAAAGTTCGGATGGGCGAAGTGCGCCTCCAACGAAGCCGCGTCTTGCCACAGCTCGACAATCTGCATCCGCCCAGCGATTACCGGGTCAGCCGAAATCGTGTAACCCAAGCAGCCTGGCTCGTCGTCGCGGGTTGCCCGCTGCAGATCGACGGTGCCGGCGACCAAGGCATCGCGATCCGCTGGGTCGACATCGATCCATCCGATGATGGCGATCATCTGCTCGCTGGATTGCAGATCGTTGGACTGCTTGGTCATCTGGCTTCTCGTCTCAGTAGGGGAGGGTGCCGCCGTCGATCGGGAACATGCACGCCGTCATGTTCCGGCCGGCGTCGCTGGCCAGCAGCACGGCGACGGCGGCGACCTGCTCGACCGTGTTCGGCTTCTTGATTGCCGATTCCTGGGCGAACATGTCGATCATCGCTTCGTAGCTGTCGAGACCCATCATCTTCGCCGACTCCGGTCCGGTGTCGCGGACGATATCGGTTTCGATCAAGCCGGGCAACAGAGCGTTGACGGTGATCCCCGTGGTGCCGACTTCCTTGGCCGCCGACTTGACCAGCCCGCACACCGCGTGCTTGGTGGTGTTGTAGCCGGGGATGCCTGGCTTGGCACCTTTGCCCTCGACCGACGAGGTGACGATGATTCGCCCGCTGTTGCGCGGAATCATGTGCTGCAGCGACCGGCGCATCCCCCAGAACACGCTGTTCAAGTTCCAATCCATTTCCAGCTGCCATTCCTCGTCGCTCATCTCGGCGACCGGGGCGGTGTGCTGCACACCACCGGAGTTCAGGCACATGATGTCGAGCTTGCCGAAGCGTTCGACGGCATAGTCGACGATGCCTTCCGCAGTGCTTTGCTTGGCGGCGTCGCCAACGAACAGTGCGAGGCGATCTCCGCCGCCCATCTCGGCGATCGCTTGTTCACCCTTGGCCTGATCGCGTCCGTTGACCACCACCGACGCGCCCTCGCGCAAGAATGCCTCGGCCATTGCCCGGCCGATCGAGCGGGTCGAACCGGTGATTGCGGCGACCTTTCCATCGAGCTTTCCCATTGCTGTGTTCCCCTTGGATCGATTCGGCTAGATCAGTACGGCGAGGTGCCGCCGTCGATGGAAATCAATGAGCCGGTGATCCCGGCGCCCGCCTCGGAGACGAGCAGCGAGGCCACGGCGGCGACATCCTCGACCTCGTTGAGTCGCTTAATTGCCGACTCCTGAGCGAACAGGTCGAGGAGGCCTTGGTAGGTCATCCCCATGCTCTCGGCCGCGGGCGGGCCTTCGGTCTTCATCATGTCGGTCTCGATCGCCCCGGCGCACAGCGCATTGACCGTGATGCCCAGCGTGCCGACTTCCTGGGCGCACGACTTGGTCAACCCATTGACGGCGTGCTTGGCGGCGACGTAGGTGGACAGCCCCGGCTTGCCCATCTTGCCTTCGACCGAGGAGATGTTGATGATCCGCCCCCACTGCTGCGGGATCATGTGCTCAAGTGCTTTGCGCGTGCACCACAGGGTGCTCCACAGGTTGACGGTCAGCGCGTAGTCCATCGCCTCGTCGGTCAACTGGGCGACCGGTGCGTTGTTCTTCGAACCGCCGGCGTTGTTGACCAGGATGTCGACGCGCCCGAACTGTTCGATGGCGGTGTCGATCAGCCGCTCGCAGTCGGCGCGCTTGGTCGCATCGCTTTGCACGAAGGCGACGTTGCCGGTGGCACCGAGTTCATCGTTCATCTCGGCGATCGCCTGATCACCCTTGGCCTGATCGCGACCGCTGACGACGACCTTCGCGCCATCGCGCAAGAAGGCCTCGGCGATGGCTCGCCCGATGCCACGGGTGCCGCCGGAAATTACGGCGACGCGTCCGTCAAGTTCCATACAAAAGTCCCCTTCCCCCACGCCCGACTGGGCAGGGGCATGCTACCGGGACAACTGAATCAGAATCAAGTAAGTAGACGCAGAAATCGTCGCCCTAGTGATCGCTGGGTCGGACCTGAACGCATTCGTAGTGTGCCAAACCGGGCCCCGACGGGGTTTCTAGGAGGGTGAAGTTCTCGGCCCAGTCGTGATCGAACTCGAACGAGCGTCCGGTTGCATCGACGATCGTGGTGGGATGGCTGACATCCCACGCCTCGCCCTCTTCGTGGTAGGCGCCGCGGTACACACCCTGGCCGAGGCCATCGTTGAACCCACCGAAGTATCCGCCACCCTGGCAATAGACCCAGCCGAGATCTTGGAATCGATACTGGCGCTGGACGCCGTCGATGTCGGTCAGTTGAAATTCGCCGGATTGGACGCGGCGTCCACCCTCGTGGAAGCGCAGATCGTGTTCGACGCGCACGACCGGGATCACCTCGCTGGCGGTCAGGATCGCCCCCTTGCCAGACGCGGCACGGCCGCTGGGATCTTCGAAGAAGAAGCCGCCGTGATCGGGTGCGTGAAAGAGCACCCACTGACGCAGCCCGGCCATTCGTCGGTTCGGTGTCGGCGCTCCGTACGGCCGCGGGCCACCGCGTCCCGGCTGGTAGCCCCATGAGTGGTTGCGGAAGAACGAACTGGTGGCGAGCGGCAGCTCGTAGCGCGTTCCGTCGACGTCGACCCAGCCCTCGCAGGCACCCGGTTGCTCGTAGGTGATCCGTTCGCTCAGCAGTCGACCATCGAGGCGGCTGACCTCCACGGGCCCCAGGTAGGGCACGGTGGTCGAATGGCAGGTCACGTCGAGGCGGACTCCGAACTGGTTTTCGTCCAGCACCAAGCGCACGGTCTGCAACGGCTCGATCACCTCGAGACGCAATGGCCCGATCGCCAAGGAATCCATATCGGGGCGCAGTCGTCGAGAGACGCGGACGTTGTGCTGGCGTCCGTCCACACGCACACACACGAAACCGTCGATGACGTCGTTGTTGGCGTACAGCCGCACGTTCGAGGTCAACGCCACCGTGCCCGCTTGGTTGGCCGCGCAGATGTAGTGCCCGTCGTTCCACATCGGGTCGCTGCCGCTGACGGCGGCGAAGGTCTGGGTGAACTGATGGAACGGATATTCATCCATGCGCAGCAACACGGGTGACCTCCCGGGGTTTGTCGACGGACGCGCTCGATCGCGTCGTTAGTATCTGGACATCCATTTAACTAAGTCGACGACGCTTGGCGATCATCGACGCTTGCGCAGGAAGGTACAGCAGATGGGGACGTACACGCCGTCGTTTGAAGGAGAGGTCGCCTTTGTCACCGGATCCAGCGGGGGAATGGGCCGCGCCTGCGTGCTGGCGTTCGTCGCTGCGGGGGCGCAGGTGGCGTCGTGCGATGTCAACGATGCCGGCGGCCAAGAGACCGTCGAACTGGCCAAAGCTGCCGGTGGCCGGGCGATCTTCATCCATGCCGACGTCAGCGATGGCGAGCACGTCAGTGCCGCAGTCCAGGCCGCGGTCGATCACTTTGGTGGGCTGCACTGCGCCGTCAACGCCGCGGCGATCGAGACGGAGACCGTGTTGCTGCACGAAGCCAGCGACGAGGCCTTCGACCGGATGCAGGCCGTCAACCTGCGCGGAGTGTTCCTGTCGATGAAGTACGAACTGCGGGCGATGATCAACGGTGGGCGCGGCGGAGCGATCGTCAACATCGCCAGCACCAACTCGTTTCGTCCGCAACCGCACCAGGCGGCGTACACGGCCGCCAAGCACGGCGTGCTGGGTCTGACCCGCGCCGCGGCGATCGACTATGCCCCGCTGGGAATCCGGATTAATGCGATCTGTCCGGGGGCGATCGACACACCGATGCTGCGCGGGGCGATGGAGCGGCGTGGGCGAGATCCCCAGGAGGTCGCCAATCGGCTGAGCCTATTGGGCCGCTTCGGGACCCCCCAGGAGATCGCCGCCGCAGCGCTGTGGCTGTGCAGCGATGCGGCGAGCTTCACCGTCGGCCATGCGCTGGCGGTCGATGCTGGCTATTTGGCCCGCTGATTACAGCAGCGATCGAGCCAGCTCGAACGCTTGGCGGGTGGCGAACACCACCCGCCGGGAAGCGAACGCGTCGCCCAGCAGATGTACCTGGTCATGCTGGTCCTTCAGCGCCCGGTACAGGGTGTCGTTGCCCACACCCCCGGCGGCGATCACGACGGTGTCGAACGGACCCTCTGTCCATTGCCGACGACCGTACGTGCTGGCGATTGAAAGGGTTGCCCCATCGGCTCGATCGGTGATCTCGGCGACACGGGCCATCGGTACGAAACGAACGCCGCCGTCGACCAGCCGGGCCAGCATCGAACCAATCGAATACTTGCCGACCAGCGGAGCGACCTGGTTGCTCTGGGCGATGAACGTCACGTCGTGACCCAGACCAGCGAGGTGATCGGCGAACGACGGCGGTGCGGGTCCGTCATCCTCGACGATGAGTGCGACGCGGTGCCCGGCACGTGCTAACCCGTTGATCACTGCGCCCATCGTGGCAACCCGCGGCCCGTTGATGCCGGCGATGGGTGGCAGTCGCGGCAGCGAACCAGTGACGACGCCGATGACATCGGCCTGGGCTGCCAAAACCGACTCGACCGTGGCCTCGGTGTCCACACGAATATCCACGCCGACGCGTTCGAGCCGCTCGACCTGCCAGTCGATCCAGCGTGCGTACTTGTGGTTGGCGCGCAGCCTGGCCGCGGTGTTCAGCAACCCACCGAGACGTTCGGCCTTCTCCCACAGACGGACCTGGTGACCCTGTTCTGCGCACAACGCGGCCAACTCCATGCCGCCCGGTCCACCACCGATGACCAACACAGCGCGGGGCTTCGACGTGCGCGCCGGCATGTCGCGCAGTTCCCATTCGCGCGCCCACGTAGGGGCAACGCCGCAGGCATACGTCAGTCCCTCGACCTGCTTGCGGTTGATGCACTCGTTCAGTCCGATGCATGGACGCAGCGGTTCGACGTCGATTCCCCGCGCCTTGTTGACCAGTTGTGGGTCGGCGAAGGTGGCGCGTACCATCGACACCAGATCGGCTTGGCCGGTGGCGATGATCTGCTCGGCTTGTTCCGCCGACGTGACTCGGCCGGCGTATACGACCGGCAGCGTCGTCGCCGACTTCAGGGTGCCGCACAGATCGGCCCATTCGGCGTCGTCGTGCCAGCCGACCTGCACGTAGCTGGGGCTGCCGAAGTTGTTGCCGACATCGAAGCTGAAGTAGTCGACCAGGCCGTCGGCGCTGAACTGTTCGACGAAACGCAGGCACTCGTCCAGTGCGTACCCGCCATCGATCAGTTCGTCCATGCACAGCCGTAGTCCAAACGTGAACGGGCCGGGGGCGCGATCGCGGATCGAGGCGACAATCTCGCGTAGGTAACGCATCCGGTTCAGCGTCGACCCGCCGTAGCTGTCGGTTCGCAGGTTGGTCAGTGGCGACAGAAACCACTGCACGACGTCGTCGTGGTTGGCGTGGATTTCGACCGCATCGATGCCCTCGTTCAGGGCGATTGCCGCTGATTCGCCGTACTCGGCCACCAGCCAGGCGATCTCGTCGACGTTCAACGCATGGGCGATGCGATGGTCGTCGTAGCTACTGAACGTGGCCGATGGGCCGATTGGCTTGCCGCCCTGTTGCACCATCTGCACGCTGAGATAGCCGGCCTGATCGTGCACACGGCGGGCAAGTTCGCCGATCCGTTGGCGATACAGCGGATGGCGGAAGTGGCCGGGGCCGTGGGCACCGACGCCGGAGGGCTCGAATCCCAGCGGCAGCGGATTGGCCACGTAGCCGGGGGCGCCGCCCAGCCATTGAAAGCCGCCCTTCACCTTGGCCAGCCACAACGCGGCGTGCACTTCGAATTCGTTTTCGGTACCAACCAGATTTCCGCCACCGCCGCCGTGCGGGGCAACCACCAGCCGATGGTCCAACGCCAGGGTGCCGACGCGTAGCGGCGTGAACACGTGACCTAGGTCATGGGTTTGCTCAGAATTCATCGACGTCTCGCTCATTCGTCACGACCTTCCTGTAGACAATGTGTACAAACTTTCGCCAGCGCGGCGATCAGCAACGGAGCCATGCATGTCCGCGACGAACATCAAGGCCGTGGTCTTCGACTTCGGCGGTGTCATCATCAGCCCGATTACCGAGCACATCGCCTCGGTTGCGCAGCGTCACCAGGTGACGATGGAAGACCTGTTGTATGTGCTGATGGGCCCGCGCGAACAATCGACCGCCGACCACCCGTGGCACCGTGCCGAACGCGGCGAAATCCCGATCGCCTTGATCCCGTCGCTGCTCGGCCCATGGGCTGCCGAGAAGGGCATCACGCTGGACGGCGACGAACTCGACGCGGTCCTTGGCGGGACGTTTGTCGTTCGTCAGGCGGTGGTCGAGGCCATCGGTCAGCTGCGTGCTGCTGGGATCACCATCGGCCTGCTGACCAATAGTTTCAAGGAGTACCGAGCGTTTGTTGAGAGTCAGGTCGACATCGATCTATTCGATCATGTCATCGATTCGAGTGAGGTCGGGCTGCGCAAGCCGGAGCCAGCGATCTACCGCTTGGTGGTCGACCGATTGGGTTGCGCGCCGGAGCAGATTCTCTACTTGGACGACTTTCTGGCCAACGTCGCGGGAGCTCTCCAACAGGGATGGCAAGCGGTGCATGTCACCAGCAAGCCCGAGGTCCTGGCCGCGCTGGCTGGACTGACTGACGCCGACTGCTGACGTCGGCGTCGGCGGCGGCACTGCCGCTGGCATCGTTCCGACCTCCCCTCGTGTGACCACACCCGACCCGGTCGCGGTGCCGACAGCGGTCGGCACTTGACGGACGCGTTACCATACAGCGACACCAGTAAGTCAGCGAATCGAGTCGCCATGTCGGAAGCCATCGAATCCATTGAGTCATTCCGCGCCAGGGCCACGGCGTGGCTCGACGAGCAGCGCCCGAAGCGGACCACCACGGCACCTGTTTGGGGGCAAGGATCGTTCGACGTCAGCGTCTTCCATGCAATGAGCGACGAAGACGAGCAGCGCTATCTGGATGAATACGTCGTCTGGCATCACCAGAAGCTGGCGGCCGGGTTTGCCGCGATCACCTGGTCGAAGGATGCAGGCGGTCAAGGTCTGAGTGCCGCCCACGAGCGGGCGTTCAAGGAGATCGAGTCGCAGTACGCCGTACCCAACGACCACGAACTGATCTCGGTGACCACCAAGCTGATCGCCCCGACGATCGAGACCTTCGGGACGCCGGAGCAGAAGGAACAGTTCGCCCGGCCCTTCCTGCGCGCCGAGCAGTTCTGTTGCCAGTTGTTCAGCGAACCCGGTGCGGGTAGCGACCTGGCCAATCTGTCATGCAAAGCCGTGGCGGACGGCGACAACTGGGTGCTCAACGGCCAGAAGGTATGGACCAGCGGGGCGCGCATCGCCCCATGGGGTTTCGCCATTTGCCGAACCAACGCCGATGTGCCCAAGCATGCCGGGATGACCGCCTTTCTGGTGCCGCTGCAGCACGATGGCGTCACGGTTCGCGGCATCAAACAGATGAGCGGAGGCGCGTCGTTCAACGAGGTGTTCTTCACCGATGCGGTGATCCCCGACAGTTACCGGATTGGCAATGTCGGCGAAGGTTGGAAGGTTGCGGTCACCGTGCTGGCCCACGAACGCAACAGCAGCGGCGGCTCGGGGCGCCGCGGCGGCGACTTCAACGACCTGCTCGGCTTGGCGATCGCCACAGGACGAACCACGGACCCGATCATCCGCCAGGGGCTAGCCAGCGTGTACTCGAAACACAAGGTCCGTGAATGGGCCCGCTCGCGTGCTGCCGCAGCCGTTCGATTGGGCGGCCAGGCGGGGCCGGAAGGCAGCATCGGCAAGCTGCTGTGGACCAACGCGATGGCCGAGATCAGCCAGGTCGCATCCAGCCTGCTGGGCGCCCAGCTGATCGCCGATACCGGCGAATGGGGGACGTTCGCCTGGAGTGATCACGTGCTGGGCGCGCCCGGCTACCGGATCGCCGGAGGAAGCGACGAGATCCAGAGAAACATCATCGGCGAACGTGTCCTGGGGTTGCCCGGCGAACCGCGTGTCGACCGCGACGTGCCGTTCAAAGACGCATCCCGCTGACGCCCGTCAGTGTTCACCGACCACACCAACAAATCCAGTCACGGAGACGCCATGGCCGTTCACCCCTTCAAGTTCTCGCTGCAGGCCTTCGAGGCCGCAAGTGCAGCGGCGTGGATCGACACCTGTCAGCGCACCGAAGCACTCGGCTACGACACGCTGTTCACCACGGATCACTACTTCGGCCCCGGCGAAATCGCCGCCGCCAGCGGCCATCGTCCGGTGGATGTTGCCCCGATCTCGGCGATGACGATGGCCGCCGCGGTGACCACCACGCTGCGCGTTGGGTGCCGCGTCTTCGGCGTCGATTACCACCACCCGGTCGTCTTGGCCAAGGAGCTGGCGACGGTCGATTTCCTCTCCGGCGGGCGACTCGTCGCGGCAATCGGTGCTGGCTGGGTGAAGGCCGAATACGACGGGCTCGGCATCACCCAAGACCGGCCCAGCATCCGCATCGAACGCTTGGCCGAGACGATCGACGTGCTGCGTGCGCACTGGAGTGGCCAGCCGATCGATCTGCATGGCCAGTACGTCGATGTCAGCGGATTCAGCGGTGCGCCGCTGCCGGTGCAGTCCCACGTCCCGCTGATGGTTGGCGGCGGCGCGCAGAAGATCCTCTCGCTCGCCGGGCGGATGGCCGACATCGTCAGCCTCAACTTCAACAACGCTGCGGGCAAGCTGGGCGCGTCCAGTGTGGCCAGCGCGACCGAGGACGAGACCCAGCGGAAGCTGACGTGGGTCCGCGACGCGGCAGGGGACCGATACGAGCAGATCGAGCTGGAGATCGGCGCCTACTTCATCAGCGTCACCGACGACCGGCAGGCTGCGGCCGACGCGTTGGGTGGCCGTTTTGGTGTCAGCGGCGATGCGATCCTGGCTCACCCCCACGCCTTGATCGGCTCGGTCGACGAGATTTGCGCCACCCTGATCGAGCGCCGCGAGCGGCTAGGCATCAGCAAAATCTGCGTCGCCCAACGCCACCTCGATGAGTTCGCCCCAGTGGTTCAGCGCCTCGCCGGAACCTAACGAACCGGCTACTGCAACGCGTCCAGGACCGGCGCCAAGCGCGATGGAAAGTTGACCCAGTCCTGCGGGGAGTTGACCTCGGTGGTGAACGCGGTGTCGATGATCACCTCGCTGAAGCCGGCGCGCTGCGCAGCGGCGACCGCGTCCTGCATCGCCTCGACGCTGAGCGGGGCCAGGCCGGGCACGACGAATGGTGGCTCGGTAAAGATCCGTTGCATGACCTCGATCGGCTCGGCGTCGGGTGAACGCAGCGCGTTGATCGTCGCCACAGATTCGAGGATCTGATCGACCGATCCCGATGCCGGATTGAAGATGTCAAACTGTGCTGCGGTGCGCCGCAAGCCGGGGGCGCTGCGCATCCCCGATAGCAATCGTGGATGCGGCTGCTGCAGTGGCTTCGGACTGACCAACGCATCGCGGATGTGAAAGAACTCGCCGTCGAAGTTCACCGGGTCGGGGCCCCAGCAGGCCTTCAGCGCGCTGACCAGTTCGTCCATCCGTTTGCCACGAGTGGTGAACTCGACATCCATCTGGTCGTGTTCGTCTTTCGACCAGCCGACACTGAGCCCGGCGATTAGCCGTCCGGCGGACAGGATGTCGATCGCCGCCAAGCGTTGAGCAAGCTCGACCGGCCGATGGTAGCCACCGACCAGGATTCCCGTTCCCAGCAGTGGGCGTTCCGTCCACGCCGCAGCAGCGGTCAACAACTCGGTTGCCGCCATCGTCGATCGATAGGCCTCCGGTACCGGCATCCCCGGTCGCGCCGCATACGGCGCCGATGGGTTGAGCGCAAAGAACAGATGCTCTTGGACCCACAGGCTGGTGAACCCAATGCGTTCCGCCTCCTCGCAAAAGCCGCGCACCGCGTCGCGCGTCACGTGCGGTCCGAGCTGCGGCAATGTCAGCCCCACGCCGGTCACCACGCACCACCGAGTCCCCACGCCAGGCAACGACCCAGCACCGTTCGGTATTCGGCAACGTCCCAGCTGCCGCGGTCCACCTTGCCGAGGTCGTCGATCCCTTGGTCCTGCATGTCGTAGCGGCCACGGCAGTGACCGAGGGTGAAATAGCAGGCCATCCCGTCGCCGTGCGGCCTGGTGTAGAGCACCGGTCGAGGATCGTGATCGGTGGTCTGTCCTTCGGCAAACCCACGACACGCGCCCGTGTAGTCGGCGTGCAAGATGACATCGAGCGGCGGATGCAACTCGCTGATGTACAACTCGTCGGTCACGGTGAACGGTTCGACCCCAGCCACCAGGGGATGGTCGGGTTGGGTGACCTGCACCTGATAGGGGGCGATCGGTGGATGGGCAAGAAACTGGCTGCCGAGCACCGCGGCGACCGGCCCGAAGGCGCGGGGCGTGGTGTAGATCCTCTCGGCGCCAGGTGACGGCGCGTCGATCGCCGAGTTGCTGGCGTGCAACGCCAACCAGCGGCCTCCGCGGGCGACGAAATTGACCAACGCTTCCTGCTGTGCGGGGTCCGGGCGCACGTCGCAGGTGTAGGTGATCAGCAGATCGGCGGCCGTCAGTGCGTCGATGCAGTCGTAGTTTTCGAAGACGCGGGTGCGGGCGTGGGGCGTGGTGGCCAGGGCGGTGAGCAGCTCCAGGCGAGCGTGGTCGAAGTCGTGCCACCTGCCGCCACACACCAAAACCACGTCGACCCGACCAGCTGGCCCCATCAGCAACCCCCTGCGCCTCGCCGCCAATCTGGCGTCCCCGATACTGAAGATCGTATCAAGTAACAGCCGACCCTCGGCGCCGGTTCGCTACCTTCGCGGCTCGTCGCCGAGGTGTTGTCAGTCGACGATCAGCAAACTTTCGGCGACGCGGTGGACTTCTCGTCGCACCGCCGTTGGAGACAGACGACTGAGCGGACCGTCGGCCAAACGCATCGCATGAACGGCCATCAGGATGTCGATCAGGGCACGCATCGCCAGCGCGCCAGCTGCAGCGCGTGCTGTCGCCGGACGCTTGTCCAACGTCGGTTCATCGGTGAGGTAGTCGGTGGCCCGTCGCTCGTGGAGTTCGAGAAACTCTTGGCGGATGGTGGACAACTGGCGGGTCGCCCCTGGAAGCTGGACGTGGACCAACGCCGCAGCCTGGGGGTTCTCGTCAATCCAGTCCCACACTGCATCGATTGCCAGGCCTAAGCCGTCGGGGCTGGCCGACCCCAGTGAATTCAGGCTGGGTCGAGCAGCGATCACGACCTCGGAGATCGACCCCAAGGTCGTGCGCATTGCCTCGGCAAACAGGTCGTCTTTGCCGGTGAAATGGTAATACACCGCGGTGACGGCCACGCCAGCCGATTCGGCAATATCACTGATCGCTGCCTCGGCGTAGCCCTTATCGGCGAAGACACGCACCGCCGCGTCGATGATCTCGTCGCGGCGCGACGGACGGTGAGCTGGCTGTTTCGTGGGCGGCATAACGGATCGCCCATCGACAGTAGCGACTTTGTCGTCGTTAGCGGAGTTCTGGCGCGGGGCTCGGGCCACCGATCGGCTCCTCCGGTGGCTCGCCTGCAGCAGCCTTCGCTTCGGCGCGGCGCTTGGTGATCTTGACCACCGCTGGACGGCTGGCGATCGACACGGCGATCAGCAGCGACAGACCCTGGAACAACGGATCGATCCAGATGCTGTTGAGGAAGGTCAGATGCAAGCCCCAGATACCGAAGGCAAGGGCGTACACGGCGATCAACGAACCCCACACATTGGCTCGACCCTTTAGCTGCGAGGCGCCGAAGAACACCGCCGCAACCGCGGGGAACAGGTAGCCGGGGCCAACGCTGCTGTCGTAGTTGCCGACCTTCCACGAATACACCGTGCCGGCGAAACCGGCGATCAGGCCGGACACCACCAACGACCCCCACACCAGGCGGTCGGTCTTCACGCCGGAAAGGCGGGCGGCCTCGGGGTTGCCGCCAGTGGCAAACATGTATCGGCCGATCGGCGTGTGCTCTAACACGAACCACAGGATCACCGCCAGGATGATCATCATGTAGAAGTAGCGCTGCAGGTTGAACAGCGGCTTGGCGCCGAAGTCCATGTATTCCTTGCTGAACGGCGAGTTGATCGACTGCTGCGACGTATGGATGATGAACGCGCTGATCACCTGACTCATACCGAGTGTGGCGATGAAGCTGTTGACCTTCAGCTTGACGACGATGAATCCGCTGATCCAGCCGGCGATGCCGCACGCCAAGATGCCAATGATCGCCCCAAGGCCCGCCGGCATGATCTGGTGCTCGGCGAAGTACGCGGTCAACACCAGCGACATCGACATTTGCGCGCCGATCGACAAGTCGAATGCGCCCGTGGTCATCGGGACCAAGAACGCCAAGGCCAGGATCGCGGTGAACACGTTCTCTTGGAACACCAGCTGGAAGGTGGTCCAGGAGATGAACGTGTCGTTCTTGGTGATCCCGAAATACAGCATGAATGCTGCCCACAGGTACAGGGCGCTGTATCTGTCGAACCCGAGGCGTTTAATCATGAGGTCCTCCTGGAGCTCTGAAGTTGGGTGTGTTCGATCTTTTCGGTGGTGATGTCGGCGCCGACGAATCGGGTGGCGACGTGTCCATCGACCATCACGACGACGCGATGGCACAGGCGGACGAGCTCGTCGGTGTCGGTGGATGCGACCAGCGTGGCCACGCCATCGGCTGACGCCTGGTCGACGAGTCGGTGGATCTGTTCCTTGGCGCCGATGTCGATGCCCTGTGTTGGCTCGTCGAGCAGCAGCAAGCGCGGTTTCAATGCCAGCGCCTTGCCGAATACGACCTTTTGCTGGTTGCCGCCACTGAGTGAACCGATCGGCGACTCGGTGGACGAGGTCTTCACCGACAGGCGATCGATCCAGTCGTGGGTGGCGTTGACCTCGCCGCGCCGACTCAGCCACATCCGACGGAAGAACTGCCCGAGGGTGGAGAGCGACATGTTCTCGCGCACGTTCATCGTTCCGACCACGCCGCGGGTGGTTCGCTCGGCAGGGACGAATGCGCCGCCGCGCTCGATGACATCGCGCGGTGAGTAATTGTCGACAGGCGCCCCCTGAATCAGCACTTCGCCGTCAACCCGTGGCTCCTGACCGGCGATCAGCGCCAGGACGTGTTCGCGGCCAGAGCCGGTGATGCCCGCAAGCCCGACGATCTCGCCTTCATGGATATTCAGGTCGATTCCCTTGACGGTGGCCCCGCTCAGGCCGCGCACGGTGAGCACCGGCTTGCCGGATGTTGGATCGTCGGATGCATCAAGCGTCTCGACGTGGTGCCCGACGATCAATTCGATCAGCCCGCTGTTGTCGAGGCTGGCCACCGAGGTGGTCGTTACCTTGCGCGCGTCGCGCAGCACGGTGACCGTGTCGGCCAGTTCGAACACCTCGTCAAGGTGATGGGACACATACAGAATCGACACGCCGCGAGCGCGCAGCCGGTGGATGATCTCGAACAGCTTGTTGACGTCGTCGCCGGGCAGGGTGGCGGTTGGCTCGTCGAGCACCAACAGCTTGGCGCCATCCTCCCAATTCAGCAGGGCGCAGGCGATCGCCACGGCGGTGCGCTGCGAGGGCGCCAGCGTGTCGACCGCGGCGCGCACATCAATCCCGTGGGCCCCGATCGCGTCGAGGGCCTCGCGGGCCCGCTTGCGTTCTGCCCGCCAACGAATCCGCCCACCGGGGCCAGTCATGTAGCCGACGGCCAGCGACATGTTTTCGACGGTGCTGATCGATCCGACCAAGCCAAGATCTTGATGAACGAAACGAATCCCAGCGGCGCTCGCCGCCTGACCATCACCCAGCGTCAGTTCTTCGCCGTCGACCCACGCCATGCCGCCCTCGTCCGGCTGGTGGTACCCGGCGAGAATTTTGATCAGTGTCGACTTGCCCGATCCGTTTTGTCCGACGAGCGCATGAACCTCGCCCGGCGCGACGGTGAGGTCGACGTCGATCAGCGCGGCCTGGCCAGGGAATGTTTTCGATAGGTGCTCGATCCTCAACGTGTCTTGCACGCGTCCATCCCCCTGCTGTACGTCCTCGATGTCCCCAACTGCGGCGTACGACTGGCTCACAAACCGTGCCGCCGACGCATCTCGAAGCTAACGCAAACTTTCCAAGAAGTCTATACAAACTTGGTTTGGATTACATATACTGCCCCTCGCACCCGGGCACGGGACAGTCCCGTGCCGGGTCTTCTAGGGGGAGACAGCATGAGAGGTTTCAAACCACTGGTTGCCGTCGTGGCCGTGAGTCTGCTGGCCGCTTCGTGCGGCAGCGACGACAAGGCTGCAACGACCACAGCTGCGGGTGGGTCAACCGCGGCGTCGACGTCCGCAGGCGGCGGCAGCGGACTGGAAGCCGCCAAGGCAGCAGTCGCCAAGTACTCGTCGGAACAGCAGCCAATCGGCATCACCAAGCCGCTGACCAAGAAGCCGGAGAAGAAGAAGTTCGCCTACCTGCAGTGCGAACTTGAGTCGTGCATGTACGGCGCCGAAGGGGCCAAGGCAGCAACCGCAGCGCTCGGCTGGGAACTGATTCTGATCAGCTCGAAGAGCGCCACCCCCGCCCCGGCATTCCAGCAGGCGATCGATGCCGGCGCCGACTTCATCGCCAGCACCGGCGAGGCTCCGTCGCTGTACAAGGACCAGGCCAAGTTGGCTGCCGACAAGGGCATCAAGATTCTCAGCTGCTTCGACACGACGCCGCCGGACGGCCCGGGTGCCAACATCTGGACGCAGTGTGGGGACACGAGCTTCGTCGAGAAGACGGGCCCGTTGATGGCGAACTGGGCGATCGCCGATTCCAACGGCAAGGCCCATCCGCTGATCGTCAGCATCCCGGACTTCGCCGTTCTGAAGGCCGAGACCGACGCCTACATCGCCGAGTTCAAGAAGAACTGCGCCGACTGCAAGTACGACGAGCTGAACGTTTCGATCAACGACCTCGTCGGCGGCAAGGTGCCGGCATCGGTGGCTGCTCAGATTCAGGCCAACAAGGAGATCAACTACGTCTTTTTCAGCTTCGGTTCGCTGGCGCTGGGTGTCACCTCGGCCCTTAAGTCGGGTGGTCTGCTCGACAAGGTCAAGGTGTATGGCCAGGACTTCAGCAAGCCGAACCTCGACGAGATTACGGCTGGCACGATGGGTGCATGGTCGGCTGACCCGAAGGGCTACGCATCGTGGCTGATGGTCGACGCCGCTGCCCGTTTGAGCTTGGACATGCCGCTCGACGAGGAGCGCGCCGCTGCTTCGCTGCCCACGTTCATCGTCTCCGACGGTGCGACGGCGAAGAAGATCAGCGACGCCGGCGGCGACTGGAGCCCGCCCGGGATGGAAGACGCGTTTAAGAAACTGTGGAAGGTTGGCTGACCTGAGCCCAGTTGGAGTCAAGTAACTCCTAATGAGGGGGAGCGCTTCGGCGCTCCCCCTCATTAGCTTTTCGAGGCTGGTGTTGCCGTGGCGCGGATCTAAGGTCGGGGCGATGGGAACCGATGCAAACGGAACTGGCCTGCCATGGGTGGCCGAGATCGGCGCCTCGTTTGCCTTTCACTCGTTCGTCGACTTCCACCGTGACGGACTGCCTCGACTGGCGGCCGAACATGGCGCACTGATCGCCGACGATCTGCGCGGCGTGGCAGCGGTCGCGCTGCGCATCGATGACGGCACCTCGTTCACCTGGCGCAGCGTCGACGGCGCCGTGGTGGTCGACGAGGGTGATACGGGAGCGCCGACGCTGATCGAACTCTCCAACGAGACGTTCTCCGATTTCCTCAACGAGTTGTTGACGGCATCGGGCGCGGTACGGACCGGGAGGGCGCGGGTCGTGCGCGGCGATCTCGGTGGATGGCATCGCTGGGAACCGGCGATTCGGTCGCTGACCTCGGGTCGCGAGATCTATGGACCGGGGGTGTGGCCGACGTTGGTCGACCGCGCCGGAGACCCGCTTGATCTGTTGCGGTCGTTCACCGTCGATGACGACCGCGACGAGATGGCCCACTTCCTCGCCACCGCTGGTTACCTCCACGTCAAGTCGGTGTTCACCGCCGACGAGGTTGCTGCCTACGGCGACGAGGTCGAGCACGTGCGCACCCTGACCACGCCGGGCGACCCGTTTTCGTGGTGGTCGATCAACAGCGACGGCGACGAGGTCGTGACGCGGATCAACTACCTCGGTCGCCATTCGCACGTCATCGACGAATTGTGTTTCGAGCCGCGCCTCAAGCAGTTCGCCACGCTGACCAGCCCGGCGATGCGCGTCTGCCACGATCGGCTCGACGGACCGATGGTGTTCATCAAGAATTCGAACGTGGTCAAAGGCAACGGCGACCTCGGCTGGCACGTCGACGACGGCATCGGCGGCCACCCGGTGATGTGCCCGCTGATCCAGGTCGGTGTGCAGCTTGACCACGCGACCCCAGCCAACGGACAGCTGCTGGTGCTCGCCGGCTCGCATCGATACACGAAGCATTGGTATCAGTGGGGCCAGACTGACGACCTCCCGGTGGTGGCGATCGACACCGAGCCCGGCGATATCACCCTGCATTACGGCGACACAATGCATACCACCCCGCCGCCAACCGCCGATGGTGCCGGACGGCGAGCTCTGTATTTCAAGTTCTCCGAGCCGCACACGTTCGACTGGGTGCCGTCCGGCTGTCACTACAACGACGTGCTGTTCCGCGCCGACGCCGACGGTCGCAGCGCCAACCGGGCGACGACCTGGAAAGAGGCCCAGTCATACTAAGGGTGGCAGCCCTTCGGCGGCCGCGATCTACAGGCCGGCAGCAGAACGCAGGACGGCCATCGTCCGAGCCTCCTCGTCGGGGTTGCCGCCCATCGGCACGGCGGTGAAGTCCGTGGCGCCGGACGCGGCGATCGCCCCAAGCGAGTCGACGACGAACTGCTCGTTGCCGACGATCGACAGATCGCCCAGCCCGTGCACGCCTTCGATGTCCATCATCGCCCGATAGCTGGGCAGCGACGCGTAGTCGGCCAGGATCGCGTCGAGGAACTGGCGAGCCGGCGCCGGATCGTCGGTCACCCACACCGGTAGTGAGCAGACGATCGCCGGGTTGGGGCGGTCCGCATCGGCAGCGGCCTGATTGATCAGCGGGGCGATATGCGAGCTGATCGTCTTCGGGCCGACGCACCACAGGATCGTGCCCGCGGACTTCTGTCCAGCGACGCGCAGCATCTGCGGGCCGAGGGCGGCGATCATCACCTTTGGCGCCGCGACCGATGGGCGTTGGCCCTCGCCGTCGAACGACCAGACCTCGCCGTGAAACGACGCCGTTCCTGTTGTCAGCAGGTCGTCCAGGATCGCCAGGTAATCCAGCATGTGACGAACCGGCTTGTGCCACGTCATCCGCAGGCTAGTTTCGACGATCGGTCGATGGTTCAACCCGATCCCGACGATCAGTCGGTCACCGACGAGCGCTTGTGTCGTCAGCGCCTGAGCGGCCAACGCGTGGGGATGGCGCTCCCAGGTAGAGATCACCGCCGTGCCCAAGTCCATCGGCGATCCGCTGTCGCCGTGGGCGCCCAGCACGGTCAGCGCGTCGACCAATCCGATCTGGGCAACCCAGTAGCTGGCGAATCCATCCCGTTCGGCCTCGGCAAGGCCGCCAAGTACCCCGGAGACTCCCTGAGTGAGCAACCGACCCGACCCGTTGATCCCATAGCGCATGGGAGCCAACCTAGGCCGGACCTCGGGGTGGCTTGGTCAGCTGCCGGTTCCGGGTGTCACGGCGGCGAGCGCCGTGAGGTGGGCGATCCACCCATCGGGGGTGGACGATTCGACCAGCGGGACAACGACGAACTTCGAGGTACCGACAGCGATGAAGGCATCGATCAGCGCGGCTAAGGCTTCGAGTGATCCGGGAATGATCGACGATGGATCGTCCAGGTCAGGGCGGCGTCGGGCCAAACCGGTGAGCATCGCTTCTGGCACCTCGCCGAGCGTGTACGGAATCAGTACGCCGTAGTGATCGTCCTCGATCGTTCGTCCGTGAATGGCAAGTTCACGCTCGATCACCTCGCGGCCGCGGGCTGCATCGTCCGGGGTGACAAAACTGGGCAGCCAGCCATCGGCGAGGCGGCCGACGCGGCGCAGCTCGGATGGAGCAATGCCGCCGAGCCAGACCTCCAGCCGCTTCCGGGTTGGCTTGGGCAGGACGCGCAACTCGTCGTAGTCGAAGCGCTCACCGTGGTGGGTCAAGGTCCCCTCGGCCCACGCGCCGCGCAGCACGGCGAGCGCTTCGTCGAACCAACGTGCTCGTTCGTTGCGTTGCACCCCGAACGCCTGCTGCTCGTGTGGGTCGGCGACGCCCAGCCCGAACGCGGGCAACAAGCGGCCGCGCGACAACTGATCCAGCGTGGCGAGCTGCTTGGCCAGCACGATTGGGTTGCGGCCGGGAAGAACCATCACGCTCATACCGAACTTAATCGCCGTCGTCCGCCCCGCGGCGTAGGCCATCGCCACCAGCGGGTCGGGGACATTCGCGCCGATCCGTTCGCTGAACCACAGACTGTCGAATCCCAACTGTTCAAGGGTGTCGACAACGGTGTCCAGTCCGGCGGCATTCAGTGCCGTCGATGTCCCCAGCCCGAATCCAGCGCGCACCTTGACCACCGCGATGTTCTACATCCTTTCGTCCAGGGGATGGGCGCCGTGCTGGTTCGACGTCGTGCTGGTTTGCCGTCGAGTTGCGCTTGATGCCAGGAAATTGGCAGCCGACTTCCCAACCAGCGGCGACGTCCGTAGGCTCTTGGTCGGTGACAGATTCGGTGGACATCGACCCAGGGCGGACGACGACGCTTGCTGACAACGCTGGTGTCGTCGACATGCAGCCGGCGGCAGCGTCGCGTTGCCCAGTGCAACACACTGCCCCCGATCCAGGCGTCTGCCCGTTCCCGCACACGACCAAGGTGGTCCACCGGTCGAAAGCCGACCTGTTCGTCCGTCGGCTGCTACGAATCCGCGAGCGCCCAGCGGGTGTGTCCACCGCCTCGGCGTATCGCACGTTCCAACGCTCGATGCTGATCAGCGCGGTGCGTTGCACGTTGACCTACGTGATCTTCCCCTTCGTGATGCCGGCGATCGGCTTGGCCACCGGTGTCGGGCCCGTGCTGGGGATCATCATCGGTGTGGTCGCGATGACCTGCGACGTGTTCACCATCCGCCGCTTCTTCGCCGTCGATCACCGCTGGCGCTGGCATTTCTCCGCCGTCGCCCTGTGCGTCATCGGTCTGCTCGCCGTCTTGCTGGTTCAAGACATCGTTCACCTGCTGACCTAGACCCGCGGTCAGCCGTCGGCTGGGCTCGCTCCACGGCAGCTTTCCAGAAGTTCTTGAACGGATCTGCTGGCTGGGCGACTCTGAGGGGCGTGATCGACGATGCGACGGAGACCGAATGGCAACTGGATGCCTTCGTCGTTGCCACCCGTCCAGCGCTCGAACGGGCGCTAGTTGCTCGCTTCGGACTGGTCGACGGGATGGACGCTGCCGCCGACGCGGTCGAGTACGCCTGTGCGCACGTTGACCAACTAGCCGAGATGGACAACCCGGCCGGGTACCTGTACCGCGTCGGTGTCTCTTGTGCTTTGCGCGACCTCCGCCGGCGCCACCACACGCTGTTGGTGGCTGAGCCGGTCACCACCGACAAGCTGGTCGACGTCGATCTGCAGCGGGCTCTGTTGCGGCTGAACCCCGATCATCGCGTCGCGATCCTGCTGGTGCACGCCCATGGATATTCGTACGCCGACGCAGCTGCACTGATCGATGTGCCGGTCACCACGATTCACAACTACCTGAGCCGCGGCGTAGCCCGGCTGCGCCGACTGATGGAGGCATGACCATGTCCACCGATCTGCAGGATCGACTCGCCGAATTGGGCATCCACATCGATGCCGAACGGGCCGCGTTCGGTGGAGTCCGGGTGCCGCAGCGACCAGCACGCCCGTCGCACTTCGGGCGCCGCTGGCTGACGCTTGCCGCAGCGCTCGTAGCGATCGTTGGGCTGATCGGCGTCGCTGCGGTAATCCGCCATCGCAGCCAACTGGGCGCCTCTGAAGCGGCGGTGGGTGACGCTCCGCCGACCGGCTCACCAGCCGATGCCGCGCCGATCGTTCTGCCCGAACATGGCGGCGACTTTGGCTGGTCGCAGTTCGACCCAATCCGCATCGCACCCGGCACGATCGGCTGGTTCGACGCGACCACAGGGTTGCCCGATGGGCTTGCCGCACAACGCAACGAGCGCGGCACCGAGATCGAAACTCGTTCGGTGTACTTCCGCTGCGTGCAGTGGACAACCGATGCCGATGGCCCGATCTGTACGCAGCTGACCGGTGGCAACGGGATCGACATGGTCGCCTATGGAGACACCTTGGGCATCGGCGTCAACTTGGGCTCGTCCGACCTGGCGTCCGTCGCCGGGCAGTTGGTGCGGGGTGGCGTGATCCCCTACGACGCGGTGATGCCACCGGCGGTTGACCTGCCGGTCAACGGTCAGACGGCGAAGTTGTATCGAGTACAACAACAGACGTACCTGTTCTGGCAGGCGCGTCCCGGGGCAATGGTCTGGCTGCACGGCAACGGTCTGAGCGATGACCAGCTGATCACGATTGCCGCTGGCGTTCAACCGGTTCAGCTGCCCGCAGCGATGCCGGTCACCCTGCAACTGACTCCGGCGGTCAACGACACCCTCCAGGGTTCGTCGTCGAGCTCCGGTGGTCTGCAACTGGGTTGGTATCGCGGCGTGCCATGCGTCGGGTTCGAGATGCACAGCGAGTGCTATCCGGCCGACCGTCCGCTGATCGTCGACAACGCGCAGTGGGGCGACGGGATGCCCGATCAGATCGCCGCCGTTTCACCATCCGGTCGGGGGCTGACATTGGAGGTCGATCGCAGTCAAGCGGAGCCGGTTCGTGTCGAACTGATGCCGGTGATCAAGGGCATCGATGTCGCCGTACTGAACGTGGGCACGGAACGAGCCACGGCGGCGCGGTTGATCAACACCGCGGAGGAAACCGTGACGTCGCTTGCCCTGTCAGCCACCGGCTCGGAGTTGGCCGAATGGCCGCTCGTCAGCGAAGGCCGAACCGGTGAGATCGCCTGGGAGGTGCGTCGCCAGGACCCGAGCACGCCGGCCCGGGTCGATGGTCCAACGATGCAGTACAAGGTTGGGGATTCCGGCCAGATGCCGTACTGCTTGATGCTCGCCGGCCCCCAGGAAATGGCGCCGCTCTGCCCGCCCACCGACCCGCCGCCGACAGGACTGGGCGTCGGTGCCGACTATCACGCGACGCTCAACCTGATCGAGGTTGCCGCGGATGTCGCCACCGTCACCTGTGCGGGCGAGCCGATGCCGATCGTCACCGACCCCGAACTGACCGACCGGCGCTTCGCCGTGGTTGCCTGCGAAACGCCGATTGCGAACCCGTAGCTCGCCGCGGGCAGAGGTTTGCCCGCTGTCCGGCTAGAGGTCTGCCCGCGGTGGGCCACGTCGTGGCAGGCGGCGGTTGAATTGTTCTTCTGTGTCATCCAGCTGACACACCACGAAACATTTTGGCCCATGGGGCGTTGACATGGTGCCCGCCCCGGGCAGATGCTGCCGATCAGCCGTGCGCGTTGGGGCGCCTCGGCGGATTCGAGAAGGGGACGCGAATGCGGAGCAATCGTGTACGTCGATGCAGCGTTTCGTTGCTGGTTTCGTTTGCCGCGGCTGTGACCTGCATACCGCTTGGCGAGACGGTGGTCGTTGCCGCGCCAGCGGATGATGTCAGAGAGATCGGCGACGGGCTCGAGGATCTCGTCGGCCAGCTTGGCGCGTTGCCTGGTGTCGACTCGCTCGCTGAGCGCCTGCCGTTCACGGCGAAGAGCCCGGCGCAGTTGGCGGGGATCAGCGAGTTGCTCGCTGGCCTGAAGACCCAGCTGGCTGGCTTCTCCGGCACCACCGCCGGCGAATTGGATGCCTTCTTGGATGACCCCGATGGCAACGGTGACCCGGCCAACGATGGGTCGTTCTCGGGGAACACGCTGGATGTCGCCGGCACGGTAACCGGCGGCAGTCCCTACTCGATCAGTGTGACGCTGACGATGACGGGCGATGGAATCAGCACGCCGTTCCTGTTGACCGGACCCGATGCCAACGCCGATGGGGTGCCCGACAGTCTGATCGGCGGGTCGTACAGTCTCGACCTCGACACGACGTTGACTGTCGCGGCGACCTTTGATCCCGCCCAGGCGCCGGGTCAGCGGTTGCGCGTGACAACCGCCGGCGGAACCCTGACCTTTGGGGGGACGGCCCCGCTGTCCGGCGCAGCCGTCCGGCTGGGGATCCTCAACGCTCAGGGGGATGGCTCGATCACGGTTGGCGGCAGCGTCGTCATCGCCGTGGTCGACCCCGACGACTCTGGATCGGTCACCATCGGCGAGATCCGAAACACGGCGTCGAGCGACCTGTTCAGCGCCGCGTACGGCTCTTTCTCGGCGTCCGGTTTGGTCAATCTCACCAGTGCGATCCCCGGTCTGGACGGCTCGACCGCGACGGTGACGGTCGCCGGTTCGACGCCGGCGGCCACCACGGCGACGTTCAACCTGGGTGCCTTCGCCGACTTTCAAAACGCTTCGCCGCTGGATGTGATCTCGGCGATCGCCCAACTTGGGTCGTCGCTTGGGGCGATGCAGACATCGGGGCTGGTCGACGTGCAACTGCCGTTCACCAGCAAGACGCTCGGCGAACTGGTCGACCTGGCCGCCCCGATCAAGAAGTTCCTGATCGGCAACGGGATCACCAGCGCGGCCGACCCGCTGAGCCCGGGCTCTGGCGCGAGCTTCATCGCCAACCTGGCCAAGTACGACACGCTCGACGAGATCACCGCCCTGCTCGGGAACGCCCTTGGACTGACCGGTCCGGTGCCGGTCAGCTATGACCTGACCACCAAGCGTCTCCGATTTGGGGTCGCATCGACGTTCACGGCCGCGCCGACGTTCGCCGCCGACCTGTCCGACGAGGTTGCCCAGATTGGGATCGTCAGCGTCACCAGCGGGGCGTCGACGGCCACCATCGACGCCACCGCGGCGCTGAACCTGTCCTTTGGAATTGATCTGACCCCGCCCGCGCCCGGTCAGGGTTTGATCGATCGGCTGTTCCTGGACTCCTCGGGCACGAATGAACTCTCGATCGACCTGCCCGCGTCGGCCAACGTCGAAGCGGGGGCGATGATCGGATTTGTCGGACTCAACCTGAGCGATGCAAACAGCGCGGGCGCGGTGCCGATCCTGACCAAGCGAGCCTCCGACTCCGGCAGCATGTTGCGCTTCGATTTGCTCGATGGGCCGAACGACGACGGCATCTTGACGCTTCCCGAACTGTTCGGTGCGCTCGAGGCGCCGTCGATGTCGTCCTTGGCTGCGGTGGGCACGTTGCAGATCAACGCAGCGATCCCGCCGACTGCGATCACGGCAACGGCGACGGCCAGTGGCGCCACGTTGGCCCGCGGAACCTTCACCATCGCCTCAGCCGACATCACCGCAGGACCACCGACGGTGACCGCCGATGGCGGCTTCAAAAACCAACTGCTCGATTTCGCCTTCGATGCATCGAACCCGTTGGCGCTGTTCAATCGCGTCCTCGACGCCGTCGGGGCGGCCGTCGACGGGTTCGACACGGTGATCGCCGGCAGCGCGGCGTTGAACGCAACGTTGCCGGTGATCGGTACTTCGTTCGAACAGATCGCCGACAAATTTGACGAACTGCGCGCCTCGTTGAACGCCGTCACCAGCGATCCGGGGGCGACGCTGCAGGTGTTCGAGGGCCGTCTCGAAGAGATCATCGGCGACGCACTCGGCATCACCGGGGATCGGTCCTCGCTGTTGACCTTCGCCCTCGACACATCGGGGCCGGCTACCGCGATCACCGTCTCGCTCAACTTTGGGATGTGCTCCGCGGCGGGCTCCGGATGCACGACGGTGGTCCCCCTGACCAAGCCGTTCAACATCGGCGTCGGCTCGAACAGCTTCGTCGGCGTCTCTGGGAGCGGCGATCTGAGTCTGGACTACGCGGCGACGATCAGGCTGGACGCGGGCATCGAGTTGCCCGCCGTCACAGCCGGCCAGCCGCCCACCGCAAGTGGCGCAGCCACCCCCTTCATCCTCGACACGACCCACGTCTCGCTGCAGGTCGGCGCAAACGCGTCATCGGTGTTCAACGCCTACGTCGGGCCGCTGGCCGCCAGCATCGGTACTGCTGGAGACCCCGCTGTCGCCAAGGTCGGAGCCAGCTTCCAGATTGGCAACACCGCGTTCGGCGGTACCGCCGCGGGGGATCGTGTCCCGCTGAGCCAGGTCGGCAACTTCCTGGCTGGTGCATTGCCAACATCGATCCTGCCGCAGACACCGGTGTCATGCGCCGGTGTTCCGGGCAGCTTTGCCGCCTGCGCCAAGTTGCCGGTGTACTTCAACGGGACCGACCTCGGCGACATCACGTTTACTGCGCCTGATCTGCTGGACCCCTCTGGTTGGACGCTGGACACCGGCACCGTGCTGGACAACCTGACCAGTCAGGCGTGGGACTTCACCACCTTGCTCACGGGCCTGCAGGCCGTTCTGGAGCAGATCGACAAGGCCACCGACGGCCAGAATTTCGGCGCCTCGATCCCGATCGTTGGTGACGCGCTGGACGCAGGGGCGGACATCGCCGGTGCGTTTAACGACAACGTCGTCGCGCCGATCAACAACGTGCTGGCTCAGTTCAATGCACAATCCAATGCCGGCGCCCTCACCGGGCTGATCGATACCACGCTGACCGACGCACTGTCCGCTGCCGGCCTGTTGATCGGCCGTGGCGCGGCCGGGCCCGCTGACGATGTCGAGGTCCTGGCGACATGCACCGGCAACGTGCCATGTGCCGCGACAGCGACGCTGGCGAACATCGTGGGCATCGAGGTCCGCGCCTCGATCGGGGCGGCGGCGACGACGGACCTGACCTTCGACCTCGGCCTTCCCGGGCTGTCGTTGAAGGTCAACAGTGGCGCGATGCAGGCCAGTGCCGACTGGCGCATCGATCTGGCCTTTGGCATCAGCCGCACCGAGGGCTTCTACCTGCGAACCGACAACCCGATCAGCGGCGCGGCCAACCCAGAACTGACACTCACCGCTGCCGTCGACTTGCCCGACAGCCTCTACGGCACGTTGGCCTTCATCCCGGTCAACCTGATCGATCAGCACTCGGGCAATGATCTGAACCTCGGCCTTGGTGTCAACCTGACGTCCAGCGCAGGCAAGCTGTCGCTCGGTCAACTGGTCGCCGGGTTGGACCCCGGCGTGGGCATCGCCATCAACGTCAGCGGTGGGCTGAACATGGACCTGCACTTCGTCACCGGCCTGTCACCCAGCGAAGTGGCCAACTTCGGGGCCGACGCTCCGAGCCTGCCGGTGTTCACCGGTGACTTCCGGATTGGCTGGTCGTTTGGCGGTGGCGCAGGCACCGACATCGAGGCATTTGCCAGTGCCACCGATCCAACGATCTCGATCGATGACGTCACCCTCGACGTCGGTTCGTTCGCCAGTGACTTTCTGCGGCCGATTGCTGGCGAGCTGGATCGTTTCGTCAAGCCGCTGAAGCCGGTGCTCGACACGCTGAACGCGCCGATCCCGGGGATCAAGGAGCTGAGCGAGCTGCTCGGCATGTCGCCGCCGACGATGCTCGACATGATCGACCTGCAGAACGGTCCGGACAGCACCGTGATGATTCGTCGGCTGATCATCTTGGTCGACTTCATCACCGCGCTGAACGGCCCGAACGGAGGCAATGGGACGATCGCTCTCGGTGGCTTGAAGATCAACGCTGACGCAGCTCGCGGCGCGGCGGTCCCATCGACGGAAGCGGCGCAGAAGCTGATCGACGGTGTGGTCAACGGGCTCCCTGCTCCGCTGCAAGCGGTGACCAACAAGCTGAGCAGCGCGTTGGCCAGCAAGCTCGGCACAGCGACGGACAGAGGCGGGTTCACCTTCCCGGCCTTCGACAATCCAAAGTCGCTGCTGTCAGTGCTGGTCGGCCAGGACGTGGACATCATTCGCTTCGATGCCGGCGAACTGAAGGCCGAGTTCACCAAAGCGTTCAAGTTTGGTCCGCCGATCGGGCCGGTTCCGGTCTCGGTCGGGGCCACGGTGAGCTTCAAAGTGACCGGACATCTCGAGGTTGGCTACGACACCCGTGGCATCCGTCTGGCGATCCAGCGGCTGACCAACGACGATCCCACCGACGACGGGTTCTTTGGCAAGCTGGCAACCCTGCTGCAAGGCGTCTACTTCGACGACAACAAGAACGGCGTCGACGTGCCCGAGATCGCCCTGTTCGGCGGCGTATCGGTGCAAGCGGCGTTGGACGTGTTGGTCCTGGAAGCCGGAATTCGCGGCGGAGTGGCGGCCAACGTCGACCTCAACCTGCACGACGGTGGGCCGCTTGGTGATGAGCCCCATCCAAAGGAGAATCTGGACGGCAAGCTGCGCATCGAAGAGATCATCCAATCGCTGTCGAAGAACCCACTGTGCCTGTTCGACACGAGCGGTCGCCTGTACGTGTTCCTCGAACTGTACGAAAAGAACATCCTGACCGGGGAAGACACGTGGCCGCTGGCCGACGCCACGCTGGTCAACTTCGATGGCCTGTTCGACAAGGTCTGTGCCGGCGACCCACCGAAGCTGGCCCATGTGGAACCCGATGGAACCCTGGTGTTGCATGTTGGGCCGTTCGCCAATCTGCGCGGCTTCGAGGAAACCGAGGTCAACGAGCTGATGACCGTCCGCAAGACCGGTGGCGACGGTACGACCTCGACGGTATCGGTCACCGGATTTGGCGTCAGTCAGGACTACAGCGGGGTGACGCGAGTCTTCGCCGATGGTGGAACCGGCAATGACAACCTGGCGATGCTGGCCGGCGGCTCGCCGGTGATCACCCAGGACGCAGCGGGCAACGACACCGGTGTCACCAGCACCGCGGTGCTGTTCGATCTGCCGACGCAACTGTGCGGCGGCGACGGTAACGACGTGCTGTCCGGTGGCGATGCCGTCGACGTGATTCTGGGCGACGGTGTCAAGGCCGGTGGCGGGTTCACCTGTGTGCTCACGGCTGGCAGCGGCAACGACACCATCACGGGAGGCTTGGGCGACGATCAACTCAGCGGTCAGGGTGGGCTCGACACGATCAGCGGCGGTCTTGGGGCCGACACGATCTTCGGTGACGCTGGCGACGACATGCTGAATGGCGGTGCCGGGAACGACACGATCAGCGGCGGCGACGATGCCGACACTGTGATCGGTGGCGATGACGCCGACATGCTCAACGGCGACGCTGGGAACGACAAGCTCAGCGGTGGCCGCGGCAACGACACGATCAACGGTGGCGCGGGTGACGATGCTGCCGACGGGGCCGACGGTGCCGACACGATCAACGGCGACGCGGGGCACGACGTTCTGCTCGGTGGCCCCGACCTGGACACGATCCACGGCAACGACGGAGACGACGATCTGTCCGGCGACGCGGGTGACGACCTGTTGTACGGCGACGCCGGGCGTGACGACATCATCGGTGGTGCCGGAAACGACCAGATCTCCGGGGGCGACGATCGCGACTACGTGCTTGGTGATGACGGGACGATCGTTCGCGGCGTCGCCGCCGAGGACGGCTCGATCACGCCCGGATCCGGCCAGACAGGCGACGACACGATCAACGGTGATAGCGGCAACGACGTGCTGTATGGCCAGCGAGGCAACGATCAGATCAACGGCGGCGAGGGCGACGACCTGATGTACGGCGGCGACGGTGTCGACGTAATGAACGGCGACGCAGGTGCGGACTGGATGCTCGGCGAGGCTGGCGACGATCTGATGCACGGCAATGCTGGCGCCGATCTGATGCGCGGTGGCGATGGCGCCGACACGATGTTTGGGGACTCCGAAAGCGACGTGATCTTCGGAGACAGCGGAGCTGATCGGATCGAGGGAGGCACCGAAGATGACAACGTGTTCGGCGGAATCGGCCAGGACTGTGTCGCTGGCAACAGCGGTAGCGACACCCTGGCCGGTGACGGGCAGAACGACCGGATGGCCGGCGGCAGCTTTACCGCCGGGCAGCCCGACGCGGCCGACACGATGGATGGCGGCGGCGGCGACGACGTGATCGCCGGCGATAACGCCGATATCTGCGGGACCGCCCTGGTGCTGCACGATCAGCCGTTCCTTGGTGGCGCAGCACCGGATCCGTTGTGGAGCGGAAACGACGCACTGTCGGGAGGCGACGGCGACGACGTCATCTATGGGCAGGGTCACGACGAGACGCTGATTTCCGGTGGTCTTGGCAACGACTACGTCGAGGGCAACGCCGGCAACGACGTGATCGATGGCGGTGAAGGTGACGATGATCTGATCGGCGGAAACGGCCACGACCTCGGTGGTGCCGGTGGAACCAAGCGCAGCTTCCCGAATGTTTCCGACGCCAACGACATCGTCCGTGGTGGCCCGGGCAGCGACTTGATCGCTGGCGACAACGCCGACATCGAGCGCCTACCAACTCGGACGATCGTGTTGTTCGACGTGCCGTTCGTCGGTGCGACGGTTCTCCCCGACGCATCGGGCGACGACGAACTGTTTGGTGACGCTGGCACCGATACGGCCTACGGGCAGGGCGGCAACGACCTGCTCGACGGCGGCGACGCGGCCGACTATCTGGAAGGCAACGACGGGACCGACACCGTGAACGGAGCTGATGGCCAAGACGACATCGTCGGCGGTTCCGGACGCGACGACGGCCCGGCCTCCCCGGGCGTTTCGTTCCGCAAATTGGAGAACGTGATCGACGAAGGCGACGCGCTGGACGGCGGGGCCGACCACGACGTGATCCTCGGCGACAACGGATCAATCGTGCGACTGGCGACGGTCGGGGTCGATGGGCGAGTCGATCGCAACATTCAGTTGTACGACGTCGAGCGAATCGGCGGCCCGGCGATCAACCCGGCGGTGTCTGGCGACGAAGCGCCGATCATCGGCGGCACCGGCAACGACACGATCTTCGGCCAGGGCGGCAACGATCTGGTCAGCGCCGGTGACGGCGAGGACTACGTCGAGGGCAACCACGGCAACGATCAGCTGTACGGGGGAGGCGGCCAAGACGATTTGATCGGTGGCGGGTCGGCCACGGATGGGATCATCGACGCCGATCGCGTCGGCGACGGGCTGCTGGACGGTGACGACCTGCTGTCCGGCGACGGGACCAGCGCTGCCGACGCCGCGGACGAGGGTGTGGCGACCGGCAACGGTGCTGACGTGACCATGGGCGACAACGCCCGGGTCATCAAGCGAACCGACACGGCCGGCACTCGCTGGATCATCGACGACGGCAGCCTTGACATCGTTCGGGTGATCACCCAGTTCGACGTCGAGGCGGTCAACCAGCCGGCCGCCCCGGGTGACGTTCATGGCAACGACACCTTGTACGGCAACGCCAACGACGATGTGATGCGCGGCCAAGGAGGCTCCGATCACATGTATGGCGGTGCTGGCGACGACGACATGGAAGGCAACCCGGAGGTCGACTACATGTACGGCCAGTCCGGGCAAGACGACATGATCGGTGGCAGCCGGGTCGGTGCACGACGCGACGCTGGCGACCTGATGTACGGCGGCGCCGACGCCGACTTCCAGCTTGGCGACAACGGCACGCTGACCCGTCAGGTCACCGGTCGTGGTTCGTACTTGATGTTCGTCGAAGCGAACCCGACCACCATCGTGCGGATCGCGACGCGTTTCGACGTCAACGGCAACCCGGCTGCCTTCGGCGCTGACCAGATGTACGGTGACGCTGGCGACGACGCCCAGTGGGGTCAGGACGGCAACGACCTGATGTACGGCGGCGCCGACAACGACGACATGCTCGGTGAACTCGGTGCAGACCGGATGTACGGCGAGGACGGTCAGGACGCGATGCTGGGCGACCGCGGGGCAGTGGTCAACCGGCTGATCGACGGCTCGGCGGGAGACCCAGCCCAGCAGTCGGTGTCGCTGAATTCGCCGCCGGCCGAGACGTTCACCTACTTCCGTCCAGGCACCCTGGATCGCCGGGTGGACATGGCCCGCGACCGCAACGCCGCGGGCACCGGCTTTGATGCGACGAAGATCACCTTCCCGGGCACCACCTCCGGCGGTGACGACATCATGTTCGGCGGGCGTGATCACGACTCGCTGCACGGCGGTTGGGGTAACGACCTGATGAACGGCGAATCGGGCGGTGACGCCTTGTTCGGTGATCACGGGGCCGACGTGATGTGGGGCGGAAAGGGCTGTGACCCCGACGTCGACAGCGAGTGCGCTGGCGCGACGGACACGGTCGGCCTCGGCGTCCGCGGTGCGAACGACAAGTTTGTCGACTACCTGTTCGGAGGCTACGGAGGGCCGCCAGGCAGTGGCAGCGAGACCGCCGCCGACATCCTCGATTACCGGCCGCGACCGGGTGTCGACCCGGCGATCTGGTTCGAGGTCAGTGGAACCACAGCGGGCCTGCCGCTCAGCGCCCATCAGCATCACCAAGGCACCGATTGGATCTACGGCGGTTGGGACCGCGACGTGTTGGAAGCTGATCTTGCCGCCAACGGTCCCAATCCTGGAGATCGGTTGATCGACTGGCCCGGCGCGACCCAGCTGTTTGTGCACTGCAACGCTGCCTACGGTGGGTTTAACGACATCCGCCAGCACAGCCCAGCGATGATCAGCTTCCTTGAACGGGTCGCCTTCGCCAATGGGGCCGGTCGCTCGATCGCCGATGTCCAGGCGTCGGCAGAGTCCGGCTTCGTCGACGCAGGAATCGTCTACACCAAGGACATCAAGAACAACAGCGGGAAAGCCTTCAGCGGAACCCCTGGGCATTATGACCAGTTCTCCTGTGCCCCGTGACAGCGCCGAGAGCCCGGCGTGGGTACGTGTTTACTCGCCATCCGAGTAAACATGTGCCCGCGCCAGGCACAGCGTGACTTGAGGGCGGTGCGGGGCGCGCCGCGGGTCGGCGCGAGGTGGACGTCCGCCGACCTACGATCGTGAGGTGAATGAGCGATCGGGGGCCACGTGAGCGGCGTTGCGGTCGACGCGCTTGTCGTTGGAGGAAGCCCGACCGAATGGATGGAACTCGGCTTGCGTGTCGATGCCGGGCACATCGCTTTGCAGGGCACCGGCATTCGAATCGACCCGTCGTTGCCCGCCGGGTTACACGGTTGGGACCTGGCTCCGTTCGACGAGGGTGAGCCGGTCAGCGATTCGATCGACGGGTTGTCGACGTGGGTGGTCGATGGATCGCACCAGGGCCCGGTGGATCACGCCATCGGGGCGACGTCGATCGACCATGTGGTCATCTCGACCGACTCGATCGAACGGACTTCCGCGGCGATCGCCGAGGCGACCGGTGCGGTGCTGAAGCGGATCCGCGAACTGCCGACGATGCGCCAGGGATTCCATCGCATCGGCTCGTTGGTCATCGAGCTCGTCGAGCTGCCCACGCAGCCGGTCGGTCCAGCGACGTTCTGGGGTTTGGTGCTGAATGTTGCCGACCTGGACGCGGCGGTGGCCCTGCTTGGCCCCCACCGCCTGGGGCACGTGAAGGATGCGGTGCAGCCCGGTCGTCGAATCGTCACGGTCAGCGACGCACCACAACGCCGAGGCCTGCAGCTGGCCCTGATGTCCGAGCCCTAAACCTCGCCCCCTTCCGACGTCCAGACCCCCGTCCCTCCCCTGCATGGGCGCGTCGGAGTATCACGGGTGACACTGGTCGCGCCCATGAGGGGTGGGTTGTGCCACCGGCGACGGGTGCGCTACCGGCTCCCCTCGTTGGCACGGACTCGCTCTGTGTACTGTGCGATGCAGTGGTGGTCAGCGGTTCCGCTGGCCGAATAAACAGATGGGGGTACTTCAACGTGAAGTTCGTTTCGAATTCCGGTGTTCATCGCCGCCGTCGAGCGCTCGTCGCCGTGCTGGTCGCCGGCGGCCTGGTTCTCGGTGCTTGCGGGTCCGACGATGACAGCAAGGATGCTTCAACGACGACGGCCGCATCCTCAACCGCCGCTCCGAGTTCGTCCACTGCTGACTCCACCCCCGTCAGCACCGATTCAACGCCAACCGAGTCGTCGGCTCCCGAGTCGACCACTGCGACGGCCGCTGCGGTGAAGCGCAAGATGGGTGGCGAGATGACCGTCGGCGTTCTGTACGACGCCTTTGGGCTCGACCCGATCAAGATGATCGGATCGGTCACCGACGGCTGGCTGGTCGGAGCGGCGTACGACACGCTGATCCGCCGCGAAGCGGACGGCACCGTCGTGCCCTGGCTGGCCGAGTCGTTCAAGACCGAGGACCAGCAAACATGGACGTTCAAGCTGCGCTCCGGCGTCAAGTTCCAAGACGGCGAGCCGCTGACCGCCGAAGCGGTGAAGATCAACCTCGACCGGCACATGGATAAGGCGAACGCTTCCCGTTCGTTGGGCAGCGCAGTGAACATCGAATCGGTCACCGTGGTCGATGACCTGACCGTGGACCTGAAGCTGAAGTTCCCATGGGCAGCGTTCCCCCAGAACGCTGGTATCAGCGTGCTGACGGCGATCGCCAGCCCGAAGGCGATTGCCGAGGGCACGCTTGCCAAGCAGCCGGTTGGTACCGGTCCATACATCATGACCGAATGGGTCCCGGGCGACCACATGACAATGGTCAAGAACCCTGACTATTGGGGCGAAGGCCCGTACCTGGACAAGGTCACCTTCCGTGTCATGCTCGATTCGGGTGTGCGTTTCACCAGTGTTCAAAAGGGTGAGATTCAGGTCGGCCAGAGCATCGCCGCCAACCAGTTGGCCGAGGCCAACAAGAGTGGCGGGTCGATTCAGTCGACGCAGACCAATGGCGGATCGATGGCCATCTTCCCGCTGAACAACACCGTGCCGGGTCTGGACGACGTCCGGGTCCGCCAGGCGATGTCCTACGCCTTGGACCGCCAAGTGTTGAGCGATGTTGGCTACCAAGGCGCAGCAACGCCGAATGCATCGCTGTGGGCCAAGGGCGCCCCGTTCTACGACGACTCGATCAAGTGGGCCGACCACGACCCCGAGAAGGCCAAGCAACTGATCGCCGAATACGAGGCCGAAAAGGGCCCGGTCAAGATCGAGCTGATGTGCTACAGCGACCCCGAGCGGCAGAAGATCGCCGAAGTGGCGATGTCGATGTGGGAGGAGGCCGGCATCGAGGTCACCTCGAAGCAGGTGCAGAACAACCAGATGATCGCCGATACCTACGCCGGCAACTACCAGGTGTCGTGTGCGGCGATGGGCAACGAGCTGAACGACCCGGACGGTTGGTACAACTTCTTCAAGACCGGAAGTGCCACCAACTGGGCGCGTTACTCCAATGCTGAGTTTGACGCGGCGATCCAGAAGGGCCGGGTCAGCGCATCTGACGCTGACCGCCAGGCCGCCTACACGGATGCCGCAACCCAGCTGGCCCGCGACGTTCCGGTGGTCCGCACCCTGGGCACGCCGTGGGGTTGGGTCTCTCAGAAGGGCGTGATCGCCACGACCCTCCCGCTGGCTGACCTGGATATCTCCGGTCTGGCGTACAGCGAATAGCACGTCACGTTGGTCGCGGTGGTGGCCAGCCGATACCGGCTGGCCACCACCATGATCGACGCCTGACCTCGTTCTTGTTCGCCGTCGACCCGTCGAGAGGAGGAAACGCCGGATGCGCTTGCTTCGCCAGCGATTTCTGCGGCTTTTGCCCGTCCTGCTGATCGTCACCTTCGCCACGTTTGCGATGGTTCGTCTGCTTCCTGGTGACCCGGCTCGAGCGTTCCTTGGGCCGGACGCACCGCAGGAGCAGGTCGAGCAACTGTCGAAGGACATGGGCTTGAAAGACAACGTGGTCGTTGGCTACGGCAAGTGGATCGGCAAGACGGTGACCGGCGATCTCGGCGCGTCGTATCGCACCGGTCAGGACGTTTCCGAGGCGCTCAGCCAGCGCTTCCCGGTATCGCTGGAGTTGATGATCTTCGCCCAACTGTTCGCCCTGATCCTGGCGATTCCGATCGGTGTGTTCACTGCCTATCGGGCCGGTGGGGTGATCGACCGACTGTGGTCGGCGTCGGCCTTTGCGATCATGGCGGTGCCGGCATTCGTGCTCGGCCTGCTGTTGATCTACATCTTCCCGGTCAAGCTTGACTGGCTACAGATCTCTGGGTTCACACGGCTGACGGAAGATCTCGTCGGCAACATTCGCTCGCTGATTCTCCCGGGCATCACGTTGGGCTTGCTGCAAGTGGCGATCTACTCGCGAATCCTGCGCAGCGACATGATCGCCACGCTGCAGGAGGACTACGTAATGATGGCCCGCGCCAAGGGGCTCAGCACACGACGGATCCTGTTGGGTCACGCCCTGCGGCCATCGTCGTTCTCGCTGCTGACCCTGGCTGGGTTGAACATCGGCCAATTGCTCAGCGGAGCGGTGATCGTCGAATACATGTTCAGCCTGCCGGGCGTCGGCTTGCTGATGGTCGAATCGATCGCTGCCAAGGAACTGATGATGTTGCAGGGGGCGATCCTGGTGATTGTCGTCGGGTACGTGATCATCAACCTGTTGGTCGACGTGCTCTATTCGGTGCTCGACCCCAGAATCCGTCAGGCGGGTGCCCGTGTCTGATGCGTTGATCGACGTTGCTGCGGTCACCGCAGACCAATCGGCCGATGACCAGCTGGCGACGAAGAACATCTCGATGTGGCGCAAGTTGGGCCCTCAGTTCTGGATCTCCGTCGGCTGGATCATGATCGTCGTCATCACCGGACTGACGGCATCGTGGTTGCCGATCCAGAGCCCAACGAAGAAGGACTATCGAGCGCTGCGCAAGGGGCCAAGCGTGGATCATTGGTTCGGTACCGACGGCGTCGGCCAGGACGTTTTCGCCCGTGTGGTGCACGGGTCGCGCGTCTCGCTGGCCGTTGGGCTGTTTTCCGTGTTGATTGCCCTGGTCGTCGGCGGCGGGCTCGGCTTGCTGGCCGGCTACTTCCGGCGCCGCACCGAAGCGGTGGTGATGACCGCCGCCGATGGGATGCTGGCTTTTCCTGCGCTGGTGCTGTTGTTAACCCTGACCACCTTCATGGGTGCAACGTTGCGCAACGTGATCATCGCCATCGGCATCGTGATGATTCCGTCGTTCATCCGCCTGGCGCGGGCCAATACCCTGGCCTATTCACAGCGTGAGTTCGTGTTGGCGGCGCGCGCCACCGGTGCTCGAAATCGGCGAATCATCCTGCGCGAAGTGTTGCCCAACGTGATCCTCCCGCTGATGGCCTTCTCGTTGATCATCGTTTCGATCGCGATCGTCGCCGAAGGCTCGTTGAGCTTCCTGGGGATGAGCGTCGACCCGCGGCGCACGCCGACGTGGGGCAACATCATCGCCTCCGGCCGTGGCGATCTGGACAAGGCAGCGCATGTCGTGTTCTTCCCGGCAGCGGTGATGTTCATTACCGTGCTGGCCTTCAACCTTGCGGGTGATCGGTTGCGCGAGGTGTTCGACCTGAAGGAGGGGGCGCTGTGAGCGAGAGCCCGCTGCTGGTTGTCGACGACGTGCGCACGTATTTCCGCAGCGGTCGCGGCACGGTGCGCGCCGTCGACGGCGTCTCGTTCGAGCTGCAGCGCGGCCGGACGCTGGGCATCGTTGGCGAATCCGGGTCGGGCAAGACGATCCTGTCACGCTCGATCATGGGCCTGCTGCCGCGGCGCAATACGCTGACGCCGACTGGCACGGTGATGTTCAACGGCAAGGATCTGCGTCACTCACCCCGCGCTGAGTTGAAGAAGATCTGGGGCAAGGACGTCTCGGTCGTCTTCCAGAACCCGATGACCTCGCTCAACCCGGTGATGCGCATCGGCAAGCAGATGACCGAGGCGTTGGTTCATCACCTCGGCCTGAGCGCCAAGGACGCCAGCGAGCGGGCGATGTTCATGCTGCGCGCCGTCGAGATCAACGAACCGGAACGCCGACTGCGCCAGTATCCCCACGAGCTGTCCGGCGGGATGCGCCAGCGGGTGACGATTGCGATGGCGCTGCTGTGCGGCCCGCAACTGCTGATCGCCGACGAGCCGACCACCGCGTTAGATGTCACCGTGCAGGCACAGATTCTGGATCTGTTGGAGTTCCAACAACGCGAGCGAAACATGGCCGTGATCCTGATCACCCACGATCTTGGTGTCGTCGCCGGTCGCACCGACGAAATCATGGTGATGTACGCCGGTCGAGTGGTCGAGAAGGCGCCGACCTTGGATCTGTTCGAGGAGATGCGTCACCCGTACACCGAGGCGCTGCTCAAGTCGATCCCCACGCTGGACGACACCAGCGAGACGCGCCTGTGGGTGATCCCTGGCCGTCCGCCGGATCTGGCCAATCCACCCGTCGGTTGCAAGTTCGCGCCGCGCTGTAGCTATGTGCAGCAGAAGTGCATCGAAGCCGAGCCGCCGTTGACGGTGACAGAACCTGGGTCGACGCACGAGTTCCGCTGCTGGTTCCCGGTGAGCGTCACGCCATCGCGGCCGTCCCACACGCAGGAAGCCGAGGCACGCTGATGGCCGGAACGGGCAAAGCCCATCTGCGCGCCGCTGCCGACGCGCTGTTGCGCGTCGAGGATCTGGTGGTCGAGTTTCCGGTGGGGGAGGGCCGCAAAGTTCACGCCGTGTCGGGGATCAGCCTGGACGTGCTGCGCGGCGAGACGCTGGGGTTGGTGGGCGAGTCCGGGTCGGGGAAATCCACCACCGGCCGGGCGATCATGCAGTTGCCGCCGCCCACCTCGGGGTCAGTGAACTTCGACGGCCAGGAACTGACCGCGCTGTCCGGTGAAGCACTTCGCGCCGTGCGACCGAAGCTGCAGATGGTCTTTCAGGATCCGATCTCGTCGCTCAATCCACGACGCCGGGTGCGCGACATCATCGCCGAGCCGTTGCGCGTCTGGGGTCGCGACGTGGGCAACGTTCGCGAACATGTCGCCGACGTGCTCGACGCAGTGGGTCTGGACATCAACCGCGCCGGCGACCGTCGGCCGCACGAATTCTCCGGCGGCCAGTGCCAGCGGATCTCGATCGCCCGGTCATTGGTTTTGGACCCGCAGCTGATGATCTGTGACGAGCCGGTGTCGGCGCTGGACGTGTCGGTGCAAGCCCAGATCCTGAACCTGTTGAAAGACGCCAAAGATCGCTATGGGTTGACGATGGTGTTCATCGCCCACGATCTGGGCGTGGTCAAGAACATCAGTAACCGCGTTGCGGTGATGTACCTGGGCAAGCTGTGCGAGGTAGGCAACGCCCAAGGCGTGTACCGCAACCCGGCGCACCCCTATACGTCGGCACTGCTCGACTCGGTGCCCGTGCCCAATCCACGTATCCGTCCGGGTGATTCCGCCGAGCGAGTGGTTGGCGAGATTCCTTCGCCGATCGATCCGCCGTCTGGATGCCGGTTCCGCACTCGCTGCCCACGCGCCACTGAGGTGTGCGCCAACCAGGAGCCGGAGCTGCGCCAGGTTGGCGACGACCATTTCGTTGCCTGCCATTTCCCGAACGAGTTGTAGTCCACGGAAGCGGTTCGCGGCGTTGTACTCGTTGCTGGCGCCCGTACAGGTTCAACTGTGAAAGGCGCGGACGACGGCGTTCCGGCCGAGTGGACAACGACCTGTGTCAGCGTCGTCTTTCTGACCGTTGGCGGTGTCTTGGCCGCGTGCGGGGTGGCGCTCTTGGCGATCGGACCCGTCCGGCTGATCGGTCTTGCCGTGTCGGCGGTCGGGATCGCCATGTTGGCGTTGTCGTCCGTGTCGGTCACGGCTGATCAGCGCGGTGTCTCCCTGGCCTACGGCCCGTGGCGGCTGATCCGCCAGCGCATCCCGCTCGATCGGATCGCTGCCGCTTCGGCGATCGATGTTCGTCCGATGAAGTGGGGCGGGTGGGGCTATCGCGGCAGTCTGCGCATCTTCCGCCGTGCCGCCGTGGTGCTACGCGGCGGTCCGGGGCTTCGCCTTGACCTACGTGATGGCGCGGTGTTCACGGTTACCGTCGACCAGCCGGAGGTCGCCGCGGCGCTGATCAACCGCTACGTGCAAAGCCGTCGCGACCATCCAGGCTGACTGACGCGCTGGGGCGTGTCAGCGATTGTTGGCTCGCCGCCGGAGTCGCGTTCGGTCGGGCGGGGAATCTAGGGTCGTTGCCAGGCGCGCTGGGGAGCGCGAGACGAAAGGATGCAATGGCCAAGACTCACGCCCATCTGTCGTGGCAGGGCGCCGACGCCCTGCCAGAGCAGCTGCACGCTGTCCTGCTTGGGTCCGGCGCGCCGTTCGAGATGGTCCGGGAAACGATTCGTGGCGTCGAACTGACGGTCTTCGCCCAACAGCCAAAGAACCTGCGCGGCGCGCTGGAAGCGGCGCTGGCGATGCCGTCGCTACCCGATGCGAAATTCATGGTCGACGGCGAACGGTCTTGGACACTGCGCGAGGCAATCGATCAGATCGACATGGTCGGCGGCGTGCTGCGCGACCGCTACCAGGTCAAGCGCGGCGACCGGGTCTGCATCGTCTCGGCGAACTCGCCGGACTACCTGCTGGCGATGTGGGCATTGGTCTCGTTGGGGGCGATCATCAGCAGTCTGAACGGCTGGTGGACCGGCGCAGAGATGGCCTACGGCATCGAGTTGACCGAGCCCCGGTTGATCCTTGGCGATGCCCGCCGTCTGACTCGGATCGACGCTGACGCTGTCGATCCCAGCGTTCCCGTGGTCGACCTGGCCGATCTTGTTGCCGAGGCGCGTCACGCTGGAATCCCTGCGGAACCGCCGGTCGCCGACGTGCAGCCCGATGACCCGGCAGTGATCCTGTTTACCAGCGGCACAACCGGCAGGCCGAAGGGCGCCACACTGTCGCATCGCAACATCCTCAACATGGGCTGGGCGACCATGCTGGGTGGGGCGATCCTGATGCTGTCCGCACCCGCCCCGACGAATCCGCCAGCGCCGTCGCAGCCAGCGTCGCTGATGATCAGCCCGATGTTCCATGTATCGGGGATGATCGGCGCCCTGTTGAGTGGTCCGGTCATGGGGCTGAAGCTGGTGTTCCCGCCCCCGGGGCGATGGGACCCGGCCGTCCACCTCGAGCTCACCCAGCGTCACCGCCTGTCGACCTGGACAGGGGTGCCGACGCAGTTCTGGCGGATGCTGGAGCATCCCGACTTTGACAGCTACGACGTCTCGAGCGTGACCACGGTGGGCAGCGGCGGTGCGCCGTTCCCGCCGGAGCTGATCCGCGAACTCGGCCGGGTGATGCCCAATGCCGGCGTTGGCAACGGTTACGGGATGAGCGAGACCGTCGGGATTGGAACGGTGCAGCGTGGTCCGGACATGGCCGTGCACCCAGATTCGGTCGGGTCGGCGTACCCCGGGGTGGAGGTCGAGATCGCCGGACCGAATGGGGAGCGCCTTGGCGAGGGTGAGGTCGGCGAGATCTACGTGCGCAGCGCGTCGGTGTTTCTGGGGTATTGGAACAACGAGGCGGCGACCCGCGCCGCGATCGACGATCAGGGCTGGTATCACAGCGGCGACTTTGGGCGGATCAGCGATGGACGCCTGTACCTGGAGAGTCGGATGCGCGACCTGATTCTGCGCGGCGGCGAGAACATCTATCCGATGGAGATCGAGCACCGTTTGGTGGAGCACCCCGACATCCTCGAGGCGGCTGTCGTCGGCGTCGATCATCGCCAACTTGGCCAAGAGGTCAAAGCGTTCGTGGTCCGTCGCCCGGGTGCCGAACTGGCCGAGGCCGACGTGCAGCGCTGGGCCGCCGAGACACTTGCCGGGTTCAAGGTTCCGGCCTACGTGGTGTTCCTGGACGAGTTGCCGACCACCGAGTCCGGCAAGATCATGAAGCACGTCCTCGAAGCCGGGCAGTTCGGGTAGGCGTGGACGTCGAAATTCAGATCGACCGGGATCGATGCATCGGATCAGGGCAGTGCGTCAATGTCGCGCCCGGAGTGTTCGACCAGGATCAGCAGGCCAAGGCGTTCGTCCGTGATGACCGTGGTGAGCCGACCGAGAAGATCATCCATGCGATCACCTCGTGCCCGATGCAGGCCATCGCCTTGCGCGTCGGCGGCGTGCGACTGAATGCCGCGGCGCTGAACGATTGGGACCGCGGTGCTGGCGTCGACGACCCGCTGGTCGACGTGCTGGGGACGTTGTGCGATGACCATTACGAGCTGCGCTCGGCGTTGGACGAGGCGCTCGGCGCGACCGCTGACGCATCGGATGCCGAGACGTCAGGGGCACAGCACGAACGTCTCGCCAGGGTCACCACCTTGGCGCGCACGCATCTGGCTGAGGAGCGCGACGCGTACGCGGCGATCTCCGCACTGATCGAAGCCGATCTGGTCGGCTCGTTCGCCCGTGGGCACGAGCAGATCGAAGAGTTTCTGGCCGACCTCGATGGACACTCGACAACTGCCGCTGACCGAGATCACGCGCTGCGAGAGCTGCGCCGTGAGGTCGATGCCCACATCCACCTGGAGGAGACGTTGCTGTTCCCGGTTGTTCTCGGCGCGCTCTGGCGCAGGAAGCGAACCTGAAGGGGCGGCGGGGTGCCCTGGGCGGCGCTTCGGCCCCGGTGGCCCAGCGGACGTATGGGAAACTTCTGCGATGGATCTTCAGGTCACCCCGCTGTCCGGCGCGTTAGGCGCCGTGGTCGATGACGTCGATCTTCGTGATGCATTGAATGGTGGCGCATCGATCGACCCGGCTGCGATCCGCGCCCTGTTGGACGAGTACTTGGTCGTCTTCTTTCCCGGCCAGCACTTGACCGACGACCAGCATCTGCGGGTCGGTCTGACGCTCGGTGAGGGATACATCCACCCGCTCGGGCGGATGTTTGGCAAGACACAGATCAGTGCCGAGCACATCCGCGATACGCCCGAGTCGCCGCCCTACCAGGACGAGTGGCACACCGATGTCAGCTGGGATCCTGACCCGCCGCGGGTCGGGCTGCTTCGGGCGATCGAAATGCCGGTGCGCGGCGGCGACACGGTGTGGGCCAGCGCCTACGCCGCGTACGACGCGTTGGACGACGCGACAAAAGCGAGTCTGGAAGGATTGACGGCGATCCACGACATGGGTCGCGGCAAGGCGTTCGAAACCAAGATGGGACCCGAACTGGTGGCCAGAACGCGCGCCGAGTTTCCGGGAGTCTCGTGGCCGGTGGTCCGAACCGATTCGCCGACGGGCCGCCCATTTTGTACGTCAACCGTGGTTTCACACGCCAGATCAACGGGTTGGATGCAGACGCCAGCGCCGAGCTGTTGGGCGAGTTGTGCGCCCAGTTCACCAGTCCGAACGTGCAGGTTCGTTACCGCTGGTCGGTCGGTGACGTGGCGATCTGGGACGAACGCACCACGCAGCATTTCGCCGTCAACGACTACATGCCGGCCTGTCGAGAGATGGCCCGCGTCGTCGTCAACTAAGCGGTGCGTCGCGTCTCGACGCTCAGCTCCTTGGCATCTGCGAGATGAATTGCTGCATGTCGAAGTAGTCGCGCCACGCGCTGATCAGACCATCCGTCACTTCAAACACACCCATCACCGGCAACTCGATGCTGACCCCTGGTGAACGGAAAATGTCGACCCGCTCGGTCAGCACCGTGTTGCCATCGGCGGCGATCGCCTTCATCTGAAACTCGATCTGTTCGAAGCCGCCAGCGAAGCCACTGATCGTGGCCACAATCTGGTCGCGTCCGGTGACGGCGGCGATCGGGATGTTGTGGTACACCGCGTCGTCGGTGAAGAAGTTGCCGAGCTCGGCGGCGGTGGCCGTGCCCCACGCTGCGCAGAAGTCGCGGACTACAGCGATTGGTGAACTGCTCATCGTGGCGACGCGTGCATCTGTTCGGTCAGGTAGTTCTCGATGCCGATCCGCTTGATCGCATCGAGTTGGGTCTCGACCCAGTCGGCGTGCTCTTCCTCGCCCTGCAGGATCTGGACGAGCAGTTCGCGGCTGCCGTTGTCGCCGACAGCGACGCAGCGGGCGATGCCGTTGTTCAACCGCTCGATCGCTTCCTTCTCCAACTGCAGGGCGAGTTCGAGCTTCTCCAATGGCGTTTCGCCAATCTGGATCGAGCCGAGCCGTTGCAGGTTGGGCATCCCGTCAAGGTACAGGATCCGCTCGATCAGCTCATCGGCGTCCTTCATCTCGTCGATCGAGTCCTCGCGGAAGCGTGCGCCGAGCCGCTCGAAGCCCCAGTTGGAATACATCTTGGCGTCAAGGAAGTACTGGTTGATCGCCGTCAACTCGGCGGTCAACACGTCGTTGAGGATGTCGATGATCTCCGGGTTGCCCTGCACAGCGTCTCCTTGTCGTCGGGCCATGTTCTGGCCCCTCGTTGAGTCGAGGCTAGCTCAGGCAACCATCGGCTGGGGGGCCGCTCCGCTGTCGACGGCGGCGACGCGCTGAGCGTGCTCATCCAGCATCCGCTGCAGCGTTGGCCAACACCCACCGCAGCAACTTCCTGCGGAGCAACCGGACGCGAGGTCCTCGATGGTTGACGCCCCGGCGTTGATCGCCGCTTGAACAGCAGCGCTGGACACGGCGTTGCACGAGCAGACAATCATCAACCGATATGATAAGCGGCCCTAATCTCCCTTAGCAAGGTCGCCTGCTTTGGTTGTAGATGACGAATCAACATCTGCACTACGCTGGGGCAGTGACTGAGTGGTTGACCGACGAGCAGCAGCGCGCTTGGCGATCGTTGCAGTTCATGAAGGTGCGCTTAGACGAGTGCCTGACGCGGCAGCTGGCGGCCGTGTCGGGCCTGTCGTTGCCCGACTATTCGGTGCTGGTGGCGCTGACCGACCGCGAGGACGGACGGATGCGGTTGTACGAGTTGGCCGAGAAGCTGTCGTGGGAAAAGAGCCGGCTGTCGCATCATGTGACCCGCATGGCGCGCCGCGACCTGGTGGTCAAGGAACGCTGCGACGACGACCGCCGTGGCGCATTCGTGGCGATCACCAAGCATGGCCGAACCGAGATCGCTGCCGCCGCGCCGGGCCATGTCGCCACCGTTCGCGCCCACGTGGTCGACCCGCTCAGTGCAGAACAACTGCGCTCGATGGGTCAGATCTGCGAGACGATCCTGGCCAGCCTGACCCCCGACGCGTAACAGCAGGGGACGCGCGTCTCCTCCTGTTTCGCGTCTGGCAGGATTGGCGGTCGATGGGGGAACGGCGACCGCTGGGTGCGAATTATCGCAAGGTGTTTAGCGCCAGCGTGATCTCCAACCTGGGCGACGGGATGGCCCAGGTTGGCTACCCGTGGCTGGCCTCGGCGCTCACCCGTAACCCGCTGCTGATCGCTCTGGTCGGGGTGATGCAGCGCTTGCCGTGGTTGATCTTCACGCTGCCCGCCGGGGTGATCACCGACCGTCAGGACCGGCGGCGATTGATGGTCCGCATGGACCTGCTGCGCGGTGTGGTGACGTCGGTCGTTGCCGTGGTCGTGCTGACCACCAGCAATCTGCCGAAGCCGAGCCAGGTCGATCAGGTGGTGGGGACGCGCACCGCCCTGTATCTCGCGATCCTCGTTGCAGTGCTGCTGCTTGGCTTTGCCGAGGTGCTGCGTGACAACAGCGCGCAGACGATCCTGCCGGCGGTCGTCGAGCCCGACCAGTTGGAACGGGCCAACGGGCGGATGTGGTCGATGGAGATGGTGGCCAACACCTTCGCCGGTCCGCCGCTTGGCAGCCTGTTGCTGAGCGCCAGCTTCTTCTTGCCGTTCGTCGTCGACGCCGGGTCGTTCTTCGTCGCTGCCGGCCTGATCGCACTCCTGGTCGGGCAGTTCCGCGCCAAGCCGCGGCCGCCGAGCGATGCCGCGGTCGACCCGGCCGCACCGCTCGCCGCGTCATGGCGCACCGATCTGAATGAGGGGTTCCGCTGGTTGTGGCAGCATCCGTTGCTTCGTCCGCTGGCGATCACCTTGGGCTGCATGAACGCGCTGGGGGCGATGCAATTCGCCAGCTTCGTTCTGTTCGCCCAAGAGGTGTTGCACACAAGCCCGTTGCAGTTCTCGATCCTTGGTTTCGGTGCCGCAGCTGGCGGGATTGTCGGCGGGTGGACTGCATCGTGGGTCAGTCGCACGCTTGGCCCTGGTCGCAGCCTGCTGTTCACGATGGCCTCGACGATCGTCACCGGGATCATCATCGGCAGCACCTCGTGGTGGCCGACGGTGCTGATCGTCGAGTTCTTCATCACCCTCGGCACCATCACGTGGAACGTGATCACCGTGTCGCTGCGCCAACAGATCATCCCCGACCATCTGCTTGGTCGGGTCAACAGCGTCTACCGCTTCTTCGGCTGGGGGATGGGCCCGCTCGGCGGAGCGCTCGGTGGGCTGGTGATGGTGATCGGCGCGCACTGGGTCAGCCGCGAGATGTCGCTGCGCCTGCCGTGGTTCGCCGCCGCTGTGCTGACCGTGCCGGTGATTCTGTACGCCGCGCCGAAGCTGACCACCCGGCACATCGAGGCGGCGCGCGCCGCCCAGCCGGAGCAGGTCGGCAGCTAGCGGGCCTACTACTTGGTGATGCCGAAGCGGTGCAGGCCGTAGGCCTGGATGGCGTTGCCGCGCAGTACTTTGTAGCACTCGTCGGCGTTCATTCCAGCGGCGACGAACATCTCGTGGGCGATCTTGCGCGAGTGCGGGAACGTGCCGTCGGAGTGCGGGTAGTCGGTCTCGAACAGGATCTGGTCGATGCCGACCCATTCGCGCACGCGCAGCCCGTGGAGGTCGTCGAAGATGCAGCCGTAGACCCGTCCGGCGGCCTGCAGGCTGGGGGCGGTGGCCAGGTTGACGTCGCCGACACCGTCGCGCCACACGCTGTCCATCCGCTCGAGCTGGAACGGCATCCAGCCGACCTGGCTTTCGGCGTAGGCGATCTTCAGCGTCGGGAACATGCTGAGCCGACCACTGAAGATCCAGTCGCACAACGACCCCTGGGCGTTTTGTGCGTACAGCGACATCGACGTCGCCAGCGGGGCGTCGTCGGCCGTGGTGGGCATGCTGGACGATGAACCGATGTGCATCGAGATCGTCGTGTCGGTGTCCTGGCAGGCCTGCAGCATTGGATCCCACTTGCCGGAATACAGCGAGGGGAAGCCGAGCTTGAACGGGTTCTCGCTGAAGGCGATCGCGAAGCTGCCCTTGTCGGCGCAGCGGCGCACCTCGGCGGCGGCTAGCTCGGGGTCCCACAGCGGGATCAGCGTCAAGGGGATCAACCGGCCGCGGGCATCGCCCGAGCACCATTCGTCGATCATCCAGTCGTTGTAGATCTGCAGGCAGGTCAGGGCGAAATCTTTATCGTTGCGCTCGGCGAAACCCTGCCCAGCGAAGCGGGGAAAGATGTTCGGGTAGTTGATCGCCGCTTCGACGTGGTTGGCGTCCATGTCGAGCAACCGCTCGGCCTTGTCGTAGGTGCCGGGGCGGAAGTCCTCGTACACCGCGGGGACGTTGCGCTGCTCGCTGCGCGGCGTGCCGGCCGGGGCGTGCAGAAACCCGGTGGGCATCGCCATGTCCTCGTAGACCCACACGTCGCACCACTGGCCGTCGTCGACGTTGCGCTCGAAGCCGTAGTGCCCGCCCTTGAACGACAGCTTGACCTTCTCGCGTACGACCCGCGGCGCGTTGTCGCGCATCGACGCTGGAAGTTCGCGCTGCCACAGGTCGCGGGGCTCCAAGACGTGGTCATCAACGGAGATGATCAGGGGAAGTTCGTGCTCTGCTGGTGTGACGTCCATCCACCTAGTCTTGCGCAAGACCCGTTGAAATTAAAGGGCCAGAGGGTGATCTGTGACGGAAGTCACAGATTCTGATTAATATTCAGAACGCGCAGCGCATTGTCGCGAAGGAACTTCGGCCAGACTTCGTCGCGGAAGCCGACATTGGGCATCTCGGCGAAGATTCGGCTGAGCTCGAGGCCATAGGGGTAGTAGCCGGCGTAGATGATCTTGTCCGCACCGCGGGTGTTGGCGAAGTCGACGATCGCCTGCGGGTAGTACTTCGGGGCGAACGCCGACGTCGAGTAGTACAGGTTCGGCCACTTGAGCATCAGCTTGACTGCCAGGTCGACCCACGGCTCGCAGCCGTGGCGGAAGATGAACTTCAGCTCGGGGAAGAACCAGCAGACCTCGTCGACCAAACCGACGTACTGGGTGTCCATCGGCACGCGCGGCCCGGGCACGCCGCCGTTGACGAAGATCGGGATGCCCAGTTCTACGCACTTGGCGTACAGCGGATAGACCTTCTTGTCGTTGATCGCCACCGGGGTGGAAAGCCCGGCCGGCATGTAGCAGGCCGCGACGCAACCGTCCTCGGTGACCGCCCGCTCGAGGTTGCGCACCCCATCCATCGCCAGGTTCGGGTCGACCAGATACGCGCCGTACAGCCGTCCGGCGTGTTCCTTGATCGCCGTCACCGTGTCGGGATCGTCGTAGCTGACCGCGATCAGCCCGCGGCTGACGTTGTAGGCAGCCATCTCGTCCAGGATCGGTGCTGCGGGGTCGTCGGTGCGGGCCACCTTGGGGACGTCCTGGAACATGTAGCCGGCGGGATGGTCATGGGTCTTGCTGTCGGCGTCGCGGATCGTTGCCGACATCTCCTTCTGCCAGCCGCGTCGGTCCTTCGGCGGCAACCCGATCATCGTGTCGAAAACGTCAATCCCCTGCGGCATGGTCATGGCAGTCGACCGTAGTTGCCAGTCGTCTCAGGGGCCCAGCAGTGCGAGGGGGACCACGGCGATGCCGTCTCGTCGGCGGTATGCCGTGGTGCCGGTGGTGACCACGAGGAGGTCCACGACTCGTTCGGGAAGCTGATCACGGAACCACTTCAGGTGACGGATGTCTGAATCGTCGATCTGTGGGGCGAGTTTGACTTCGATACCCAGCAGTTGGCCGTCGACGCCTTGGACGATCAGGTCGATCTCGCGCTCCCCAGCATTTAGTCGGAGGTGGCCAACGGTCGCCTCCGCTGCTTGAGCCATGACCCGGATGCCGAGCGTGGCGAGCGACTCGAACAGCGGCCCGGCCATGTGTGCGCCCCGTGATCCAAGGAGCGCAGCCGCCGAGAGATCGAGCAGTCGGGCGGCTAACGCTGGGTCAGCGAGTTGGTGCTTGGGGGCTTGCTGCAGACGCTTGATCGGGCCGTGGGAGGGCGTCCACCCTGGCACGGGATCGAGTAGCCACAGCTGCGTCAGGTGATCCCGGTAAGCGATCGTCGTGGTCTTCGCTGGCTGGCTGCCGTCCCCGCCGGTGGTGGCATCCAACAGGCGCGAGTACGACGCTGTGGTGGACGAGGCGGCGGCGTAGGCAGCCAGCCAGCGGCGCAGCGTTTCTGGTCGACGCACTTGAAGGCCTTGCTCGGGTAGGTCGCGATCGATGATTCGTTGGAGATACGCATCGAGAAGGCCCCGGCGAAGGCGAGGGGCGGTGTTCATGATGCCGGGGAACCCGCTGTCGACGATCGCCGCTGCGTAGTCGGCCAGAGCGAAGTCGGTTTCTCCACTGACCGGTGGAACGCCTCCCTGGAGGAGATCGGCAAGCGAGACAGTCGGGGAAGTCAGGCCGCGCTCGTGAAGTCCCATCGGCCGCATCCGAAGGGACAGGATGCGCCCTGCGCCGGTATGGGTTCCGGTCGCTTCGATCGGCGTTGCCGACCCGGTCAGGAGGAACCGTCCTGCTGGTGCCCCAGCGTCTACCTGCCGACGGACGGCATCCCAAACCTGGGGGAGTTGCTGCCATTCATCGAGCAGTACCGTCCCGGGCGGCAAGGTTGCCAGGGGAAAGTCGGCGCTGGCGATCTCGCGTTGGGCGGGATCGTCGAGGTACCAGATCGTGTCGGCGCGACGGCCGGCGGTATCGGTCTTGCCGACGCCCTTTGGTCCGTCGAGGGCGATCGCCGGAGCCACGGCGAGTAGCTCGTCGAGTTCCTTGTCGATCGTCCTAGCCAGGTACTGCACGGTTTCTACGCTACCATTTTCAGCGTCGCTAGGCTACCGTTTTCAGCAGTTCTACGCTACCGTTTTCAGGCATCCTACGCTACCGTTTCCGGCCTGGTGGGGGCCCGGTTCAGGGCACGGTGTAGCCGTCGCGGGTGACGATCCGCACGGGGTCGGTGCCGTCCCAGTTCTTGCACGTCTCGGCCACGGCTGCGAGGTTGGCCAGGAAGCTCGGGGACTGCTCGGCAACCTCCGTGTAGAACCCAAAATCGGCGTAGGTGTCGTAGAAGGCGACACGCATGTTGGGCATCTCGATGAAGCACGACTGCTCGTAGCCGAGCGATGCGTAGTGCGCGGCGGTGGCATCGAAGTCCGGCGTCACGGTGCACACCTGGTGGAACCCGGCGTCGCCCTTGGGGAAGATCTCGCTGATCACGTTTGGCGTGTCGCCCAGGTCGTGGATCAACTCGATCTGCACCGGGCCAGCTTGGGCGACGGCGATCTGCACGTCGAGGACACCGGCGCTGCCGCGGTAGACGCATTCGGTGCGCCGCCGAGGCATCACCTGAAAAGGGCCGACACCGAACACGCGTGTCCAGCGCGTCGCCGCGGCGACGATGTCGTCGACGACGAAGCCCATCTGGAAGAAGCGAAACTCACCGGTCGGCCACGGCTGCTGGAACAGGGAATGGGTCGGAGCCACCGTCAGCTGCCTGCCTTGCGTGGTGGACGCATCAGACCCTCTTGCATCACGCTGGCGACTAGCTTGCCGTCGATGTCGTGGATGGTGCCGCGGACCAGGCCACGCTGACCGGCCAGCGCTTGAACGTGTTGGGTGTAGAGGTGCCACTGGTCGAACTTCACGGGGCAGTGGAACCACAACGAGTGGTCGAGGCTGGTCCCGTTGAAGGTGTCGTTCGGGTCGCGGCTCTGGTCGGCGCGCGAGATCATGTCCAGCAAGAAGTAGTCGCTGGCGTACGTCATCAGCAGCGAGTTCAGCAACGGATTGTCCGGGAAGGCGCGGGGCAGACGCATCCACTGTGAGCGGGTGCCGTCGGCGGGCAGCCCGCCGAGGAAGTTCGGCTGCTCGGTCATCCGGATCTCCACCGGCGGCGTGTACTTGATGAACGACATCGCCCGCATGCTGGCTCCCTCGGATGCGTTCGCCAGCCAGTGCTGCAGCGTTGGGGTGTCAGGTGGCGCGGACACGTCCGGTGGTGGGTCGCCGGTCGAATTGTCCGCCTGACTGGTGGAGAACGAGCAGCTGGCGTTGAGCAGCAGGCGGCCGTGTTGGATGATCGACACGCCACGGGTGCTGACCGATCGACCGTCACGAATCCGCTCGACGTTGATCTCGACCGGCTCGTTCGTGTTGCCTGCGTCGACGAAGTAGGCGTGCATCGAGTTCGGGAGCTTGCCGTCGACCGTTCGTGCCGCGCCGGCCATCGCCTGGGCAAGCAGCTGCCCGCCGAAGATGTGGGTGTAGATCCGTCGCTGCTCAGTGCCGCGGAAACGGTCGGTGGCGATCTCCTCAAGGTCAAGGCCAAGGAGCAGCTCGTCAAGCGCTGCCTCGCATTGCTCGTTCAGGGTGGGCTCGCTCACCAGATCCTCCTCAGTTGCGCATCCTCGCGGCGGGTCCGCAGCTGGGCGGCGCGCAGCTCGGGCGTGATCACCGGTGTGTCGGTGGGTAGGTGGTCGCGGATCTGGTTGAAGGGCACCTTGATCATCGTTGGATCTGGATACTCGTTGGCCCGGTTCCAGCGCATCTGGATCATCCCCCACGGGTAGTCGGCCTTGTCCAGCCAGTTCGGCACACCGGGGTCGAGGCGGCTGATCACGGCGCGGAACTTGCCATCCGAATCGATGTGTGCCTGGTGGTCGTTCAGGCTCGACTGACGATTCACCCAGTCGATCGTGCAGAACCGGTCGTCGCCGACCAGCGCCTGCCAGTAGCGGATCTTGTCGGGGATGCGCGTTTCGATGATCAGCGCTTCGTCGTCGGTGATCTCGTGAATCCCGTCGTAATAGGCCTGCGTCGGCAGGCCGCCGATCGAGGCGATCTTCTGCGAGCGCAGGAACGTATTGACCCCGTGGTGTTCGCGGTAGTAGCGGGCCAGCTTCATGTCGAAGCCGATCGTGCCTTCGACCCACTCGGCCATCTCGCCGAACCTTCTGGCGGTCTGCTCGGGCGTCATGTCCGCGCCGGGATCATCCAGGCGGTTGATCGCCACCCGGGCATCGACCTCGTTGCGCCAATCGCACGAACACTTGCGCATCAACAGTCGCCTGGTGCGGTGGTCCAACTGCCACCAGTCGCCGTCATGGCTATCCGGGCGTTCGGCGCTGAGGATGACTCGGAACTCGCCATTTTCGCCGAGTTGCAGGTCGTCCAGGTCGTGGGTCGCGGCCACCGGCGCGGCCTGGTCGACGTAGTCGGTAGAGAGGATGTCGTAGCACTGTTGGGTGATCTCGACGAAGCGTGTCGTGCCGCGGAATCCGCTGATTTCGTATACGCCATCGACGTCGACCTCGGTGGTCGAATAGACGTAGTCAGGGTCGGGCCCGCCCTGGTTGGAGGCGTAGTTCCACAGCGGCATGAACACCGGTCGGCTGGCGTCGGTGTAGACCCGGCACAGGTAGCCCGACGACAGCTGTGACAGCGCCAGGCGGTTCATGTCCTGGATCTCGGCCTCGGTCGGGCTGTTCGGCCGCCAGACGCGCATCAGGTTGTCGCCGACGTCTTCCAAGGCGCGCATCTGCGCACGCCAGTCGGGCAAGGGCTTCATCGGCGATCGGTCCTTTGGTCAATCCGACACGGGGATGTCGAAGTGGCGAATGTAGAAGTCGTAGTCGCTGCGTAGCTGAGCGCGGCTGAGCCCGAATTGTTCGGGCGTGTAGTGGTGGGCGCCGTGCGCGCCGCTGCGGTTGGTCTGTTGCCAGCGCTGCATCGTGGCCTGTACGGCGCCGGTCAGCTCGAGGCCGAGCCAGTCGTAGATCCGCCGCATCGTGCCCATCGGATCGGCGTTCAGCTCGTGATGGTGGATGTCCAAGAAGCGATCCTCGCCGATCCGTTGGCGGGCAGCGATCGCGTTCTCCATGCCCTCGCGCAGATGGTTGGAGACCTCGCGTCCGATCTGGTGCGGGTCGCGAGGTGTCTCCGATTCGGGGAAGATCGCCGACACCAAGCTGGCGTAGGACGGCACGGACTTCGTTGGGTCGCGGTGGGTCATCACGAAGCGCGCATCGGGGTAGCCGGCCAGCACCGCTTCCAGATGGAACTTGTGGTGGGGAGCCTTGAACAGCCACAGATTCGGAGGTCGTTGCGATTGCAACAATGTGGTGACACGGCGGTGGTAGCGGTAGGTGTCGGACAGGTCCGCCGACCGCCACCAGGCGTGGTAGCGGTATACCGGCAGCGTGTACTGCTGGCCGTGGAACGCCATGCCCAACACCTCGGTGTCCTCGAACGTGGCGTTCATGTCGTACAGATGCATCGCCTTGAGTTCCGCGGGGATCAACGCTTCCTCGTGCTCTGCTTGGATGCGGCGCGGATCGGTCGCCTCCGTCTCCGGCGTCGGCGGCGGGATCGGCTGGGCTTGCTCCCAACCGCGCAGGCTGCGGAACTGCGGGTCGAGCGACATCATGTTGGCCAACGCCGTCGTCCCGGTGCGCGGCAGCCCATTGATGTCGATCGGCCCGCGGACCTCTTGGTCCTCGATCTCGGGATGTTCCCGATACCAAGCCTCGACCTGCAACCGATTGACCAGCCGCCGCCGCAGGTCCCCGATCACCCCGACATCGGCCGCCCGGCTGAACTGCCCGTCCCGCTCGATCGAATCAAGCAAAACATCCAACCCCTCCCGAAAATCCCCCGCCCCAAAATCCTCCAGCCCAGCAATCTCCGCGGCCTCATCCATCAACTCCCGCCCCGACGGATACCGCGTTACATCCGGTGCCGGGTTCCCGATGTAACGCTGCTGGCGCTTGCTCAACGTGTCTCCTCCAGGATTTGGCGGAAGCCGTCGCGCCAGTTGACTTGGCAGGGGCCGGTGATCGACAGGCGTTTGGTGTGATCGGCGACCGAGCCACGCGATGCGCCGGGAATTTCGTTGACGATCACCGTTGGCTCGACGCCAAGCAGCTCGCCGGCGAACGCCGCGTATTGCTGCACGCTGACCGGTTCGTCGCCGCCCCAGTTGACGATCGTCGCCGGCACGCTGGCCGCATCGAGCAACGGCTCCACCTGAGCGCAGATGTCATCGTTGTGGATCGGGCTGTAGGGCATCGGATCCCAACGCGTCGTGATCGGTTGACCAGCGGCGATCGCCTGCAGATGCCAGACCGGTAGCCCACCCTGGTCGCCATAGGCGGCGCACATCCGCGCGATCGTCACCGGCAGTCCGAAGCTGCGCGCGCAGTAGCGGGCGACAGCTTCCTGGGCGATCTTCGACACGGAATACGGCGCCGATGGTGGCGCCATCGCATCACCAAGCGGAGCGTCCTCGCGGAACGGATGCCAAGGGTCGGGGTGCGGCTTGTAGGTGGTGACGGTGGACATCACCAGCGCAGCGTTGGCGTGTCGGCAGTGCTGGAGGACGAACCCGGTGCCCTCGGCATTGACGGTGAGGGCCCGGTCGTAGTCGTTCGGGCTGAAGTCGGCGGCGAGATGCAGCAGGTAGGTGAAATCGGTCGGCAAATCGCCGAAGTCGCCGCTGGCGATGTCGGCCTGATAGGCGCGCACACCGAGAGCCTCGACCTTGGCGCGGTCGGCCGGATCGCTGAACCGAGCGACGCCCCAGACCTCGTTGTCGGTGGCGAGCGAGCGAGCCAACCCAAACGCAATCCGCCCCGCCGGCCCGGTGATCAGAATCTTCTCGTCGCTCAACATCCCCGCGGCGAGACTAGGTGGGCCAGTCAGCTCGGTTCGACACGGGCTTGGGGCGCGACGTGGTCACGTTTGATCCGGGACGTGGCGGATGAAACGTGACCACGTTGGCTGGGCCAGGTCTGGGCGTGGGTGGGCATGGGGTGGCTGGGCTACGTTCCTCGTCGTGCAGGTGATCGGGGTGGATGCTGGGGGGACGTTCACCGACACGGTGGTCATCGCTGGCGACGGGTCGGTCGCCGTGGGTAAGGCGTTGTCAGTTCCGGCGGCACCTGAACGCGGCGTGATCGACTCGTTGCGCGCTGCGGCCGATGCCCGTGGCGAATCGCTGGCCGACCTCCTTGGCGCTACCGACTCGCTGGCTCATGGCACCACGGTGGGGCTCAACGCATTGCTCACCGGCAACGGGGCCAAGGTCGGGTTGCTGACCACGGCTGGGTTCGAGTCGACGTTGCCGATGGCTCGGGCGAACAAGGTCCACGGGCTGAGCAGTGAGCAGTTGCGGATTCCGTCGCAATGGGCGAAACCCAATCTGCTGGTGCCTCGGCAGCGGATCGTTGGTCTGCCCGAACGGATCGACCGTGACGGCAACGTGTTGACTGCGCTGCACGCCGACGACGTCGACGCCGCCGCGCAACGACTGCTCGACGCGGGCGCGACATCCTTCGCCGTCGCCCTGCTCTGGTCACCGGCCAATCCAACCCACGAACAGCTCGTCGCCGAACGGCTGCGCGCCATCGCCCCCGGCCACCACGTGTCGGTCTCCAGCGAGCTCGCACCGCGCATCGGTGAATACGAACGGACCACCACGGTGGCCGTCGATGCGTTTGTGGCGCCGCTGGTGGCGGACTACCTCGGCCGACTGCAAACCTCGCTGGCCGCTGAAGGGTTCACCGGGCAGCTGCTGATCATGCGGATGGGCGGGGGCGTGCAATCCGTGGACACGGCGCGGCGGATGCCGGTGACCACGCTGCAGTCCGGACCGATCGGCGGGGTGATCGCCGCCCAGCAGATGGGCGTGCGCTACGGGCATCGCAACGTGGTCACCTCCGACGTTGGCGGGACCAGCTTCGACGTCGGCCTGGTGATCAATGGTGAGGTCCAGTTCGCTCGCCAGCCGCGCGTCGAACGCCAGCCATTAGCCGTTCCGGTGGTCGACGTGACCTCGATCGGCATCGGCGGTGGCTCGATCGCCTGGATCGATGAAGCGCTCGGCGTACTGCGTGTCGGGCCGCAAAGCGCAGGAGCCGATCCTGGGCCGGCGTGCTACGGACGTGGTGGTGTGCAGCCGACGCTGACCGATGCGGCGGTCGCGTTGGGCCACGTTGCTCGCCTGGGCTCGCAGTTTGAACTGGACATCGACGCAGCTCGTCGGGCCGTCGACAGCGTGGCCGAACCGTTGGGGCTGACCACGATCGCCGCCGCGGAAGGGATCGTCGCCATCGCCGCCGAGCAGATGCGCCAACTGATCCGCCGATCCGTGTTGGAACGCGGTCACGATCCCGCCGACTTTGTGTTGTCGGCGTTCGGCGGCGCGGGGGCTCAGTACGTCGCCCGCTACGCCGCCGAGCTGGGCGTCGCCGACGTTGTCGTTCCACGACTGGCTGCCGAGTTCTCGGCCTTCGGCGCGGCGACGTGCGAACTGCGGTCGAGCGCGGAACGCGATGTGCCACCCGGCCCGCCCGAGGAACGGATCGAAGCGCTGAACGCCCTGTTCGCCGAGCTGGTCGTCCTCGCCCGCCAGCAGTTGGGCAGCGCGGCTGTTGACGCGCACGATCACGTGACGAAGCGAACGGTGGCGATGCGCTACTTCCGGCAGACGACGCGCATCGAGCTGCCCGTCGGACTCGAGCCGCTGAAGTCAGGCGATCTGCCCGCGCTGCGCGACGAGTTCCACCTTCGCTACGAAGCGGTCGTCGGGCCGGGCACGTCACGTCCGGAAACCCCCGTCGAAGTGGTCGCCGCGGCGGTGCACGTGTCCGGCGGCGCTTTGGCGGCCGCCCCGCACGGCGAATTTGGTAGCGGAAATCCAACGATCATCACCCGCCGAGCGGTGTTCGACGGGACCGAACAGGACACGCCGGTGTTCGACTGGGAGACCCTGCCGGCCGGGTGGACGACCAGCGGGCCAGCGATCGTCGAGTCGCCACGGACCACCTTCGTCTTGCCGCCCGGCCACTCGGCACGGATCGACGACGATGGCAACATCTGGATGAGGCCGCAATGAGCGACGCGATCATTGCCGAAGTGATCCGCCACCGGCTGGATGCGATCAACGAGGAAGCGGCGACCACCTTGAAGCGTGTCTCCGGTTCGCCGATCGCCGTCGAATCGAACGATCTGAACACGGTGATCACCGCCGCCGACGGGCGGGTCGTCGCCTGCGGGTTCTACGTGCTGGCCCAGGTGGCGTCGATGCACCTGGTGATCGAGCACCTGCTGACCGAGTACATCGACAACCCCGGCATCAACCCCGGCGACCAGTTCATCACCAACGACCCGTACTTGGGCACGCTGCACCAACCCGACGTGGTGGTCGTCGCCCCGATCTTCCACGACGGCCGCTTGGTGGCGTGGACCGGATCGGTGGTCCACCAGATGGACGTCGGCGGCCCAACGCCGGGTGGGATGGATTATCAGGCACGGTCGATCTTCGACGAGGCCCCGCCGATGCCGCCGATGCGCATCGTCGAACGCGGCGTGGTGCGCCGTGACATCGAGCGTGAGTATCTGCGCAGGTCGCGCACGCCCGAACTGAACGCGCTGGATCTTGCCGGGCAGATCGCCGCCAACAACACCGCCGTTGCTCAGGTGCAGGTGCTGTGCGAGCGTTATGGCGCGGACGTCGTCACCGATGTCTTCGACCGACTGCTCGACGGTGCCGAACGACTGACTCGCCAACGGCTCGCTGGACTACCCGACGGAGAATGGCGCGACCGCTCGTACGTCGAATACCGCCGCGGCAACGCTGCGCCAGGTGACGAGGAGATCTACGTCGTCGATGTGGTTGTCACCAAGCGCGGCGACGAACTGACCGTCGACTTCACCGGCAGCAGCGACCAGGCCCCGGGGGCGATCAACGCTGGCTACGGAGCGCTGGCCAACTACGCGCTGGGCACGGTGATGATCCACCTGTGCGCCGGCCTGCCGTGGGTGCCGGGTGGAATCGCCAAGGTGCTGCGCGTCGTCAGCCGCCCCGGCACGGTGGTCCACGCGGCCTGGCCGGCCGGGGTAGCGATGGCCACCGGGTCCACCGTGCATGCCATCCGGACATCGCTGAACGTCTGTCTGGCGCGGATGATGCAGGCCGACCCGACGCTGCACGAACATGTACTGGCGTCGTGTCAGTGTTCCGGTGCCGGCGGGGGAGCGATGTCCGGTGTGGGCGTCAACGGCGCGCCGTTCGCTTCGATGACGTTGGACGAGGTGTCCGGCGGCGGTGGAGCGCGGGCAACCGGCGATGGTGGCGACACGGCCGGGTTCACCACGTCGCCCGGATCGCTGAACGTCAACGTCGAAACCAACGAGAGCTACTTGCCGGTGCGCTACTTGCGCCGCGCCGAGCTGGCGGATTCCGGCGGGCCCGGGCTGTATCGCGGCGGCGTTGGGGCGATTCACGCACTGACTCCCGATGGCACGCCGAAGCCGATCGACGTGCTGTCCTTCGGCCAGGGCCTGCAGCACCCGCAAGCGACCGGGGTCGCGGGCGGCGAGCCGGGGTCGACGAGCACGTTCGCGATCATCCACCTTGGTGAACTGGACAGTCTGCTCGACGGCACCGGCGACGTCGCCGTGACCATGCCAACATCGACCCTGCAGCTCGCCGACGGGATGGTTCACGTGGTTGGTTCGCAAGGCGGCGGCGGATTCGGCGACCCATCGGAACGTGACCCAGCAGCCGTCGCCAGTGACGTCGACGACGGTCTGGTCAGCGTCGACGGCGCGGCCCGCGACTACGGCGTGGCCATCGTCGACGGTCGGGTTGATCAAGCGGCGACCGAGGAATTGCGTGACGAGCGCTACCTCCAGCGCCTCGGCGGCCGTCAACCAGCCGAGCCAGCAACGCTCGGGACCGGCCACGTCGCCTTCGATCACACGCTGGCCGTGCTGGATGGTGCCGTCGTCTGTCGGCGGTGCGGTCATCAGTTGGCCGACGTGGGGGAGGACCACTATCCGGCGCTGATCATGGAGAGCAGGCCAGTAGAGCGGCGGGCGCCGTTCGCACTGCGCTACCCGGGCAGCGAACGCTTCGAGTTACGCCACTTCTACTGCCCGGCGTGTGCCCGGCAGATCGACGTGCAGGTCGCTCGGCGCAGCGACCCGGTGTGGCGCGCATCTCGCCCGCTGCGCTAGACATACACATGCTACTGTATGTGTATGTTATTGGAGCGACGCCTGCAGTTGTTGTTGGACAACGATCGCTATGGACGCGTAGCGCGTGAAGCGGAACGATCCGGCCGAAGCGTCGCCGCTGTCATCCGTGAGGCGATCGACCTTCGCTTTCCCGGTGGGGTGAACCGTCGCCAGCAGGCACTCGCCACCTTTCTGGAGATGACTGAGTTGCCCGACGCGGGGCCTGCGCAGGACTGGGCGTCGATGAAGGCCGAGCTCGCTGAGGAAACGGATCGACGGCTGTCACGGTGACCCGCTACTTCGTCGACACGTCGGTCTTCGTCATCGCAGCTGGGGTTGAACACCCGCACCGCGATGCGTGTCGTTCGTTTCTTGGGCAGGCGAGCGACGCAGGCTGGACCTTGCATATCAGCATCGAGACACTGCAGGAGTTCCTCTTTCATCGGATGCGTCGCGCAGACCGTCGCGCCGCTCTCGCGGCAGTTGAAGAACTTGCCGCGGCGTGCGAGGTCTACGACTTCGACCACGAGGTCTGGAATCGGGCAATCGAACTCGTAAAGGGCAGCAGGGTGCGCTGCCGCGACGCCGTGCTCGCTGCCACAGCGCTACTGCTTGGCTTCACCCAGATCGTCACGCTGGACTCCGATTTCGATGCGGTGCCAGATTTCAAGGCGGTGCATCCAAGCGCTGTAGGTGCTTGACGGCAGCATCGGTACCGGGCGGCAAACCCTTGCTGGGTAGGGTCGGCACATGAGCGTTGAGGGACGGGTCGTGATCGTCACCGGGGCCGGACGGGGCATGGGATTCGAGCATGCCAAAGCGTTGGCCAACGCTGGCGCCCTGGTGGTGTTGAACGACAACGGCGCCGCTCGCGACGGCACGGGCAGCGACGAATCGGTGGCCAACGATGCCGCCGCGCAGATCCGCGCTGCTGGCGGCGAGGTGGTGGCCAGCACGGCCGACGTGCGCACCATGGACGGCGCCGAGTCGCTGATCCAACTGGCGATCGACACCTATGGCGACCTGCACGGGTTGGTCAACAACGCTGGCGTGCTGCGCGACAAGATGTTCGTCAACATGTCGGCCGACGACTGGGACGAATGTCTGCGCGGCCACCTCGGTGCCACCTTCGCCCCGACCCGCATCGCCTGTAGCTACTGGCGGGACCAATCCAAAGCGGGCCACGAGGTCAACGCATCCGTCGTCAGCATGAGCTCAACATCGGGCTTGATCGGCCAGGTCGGGCAGACCAATTACGGCGCGGCCAAAGCGGGCATCGCCGCGCTGTCCGTGATCCTGGCCCAGGAGATGCGCCGCTATGGGGTGCGCGTCAACGCACTCACGCCGGTAGCCAGAACGCGGATGACCGAGGAGGCACCGGGGGTCGCCGACCTGGTCCGCAAGCCCGCCGACCCGGACGAGTTCGACACCTTCGATCCGGCCAACGTCTCGCCGATGGTGCTGTGGCTGCTGGGCGCGGATTGCCCGGCGACTGGCGAGGTGTTCTACGCACGTGGCAAGGAAATCCGCCGCTATATCCCGTGGACCTTCGGCGAGGTGATCACTACGGACGGTCCGTGGTCGGTCGAACAGATCGACGCCGAACTGCGCCCGATCGTCATTGCCAAGGAGCCGTCGTGAGGGGGTTGAGCGGGCGCACCGCGTTGATCATGGGCGCGGCTCGCCCGCCGGGAATCGGGCGTGCATTGGCGCTGCGTCTGGCCGAGGAAGGCTGCCCATTGGTGGTGGCCGAGCGCATCGAGGCGCCAGGACCGAATGGGGCGATGCCCGACACGGCATGCGCGACGGCCGACGATCTCGACACGCTCGTTGAAGACCTGCGCGCCAAAGGCGCCACCGTTCACCCGGTCGCCGTCGACCCCACCGATCAGACCGCGGTCGCCGCTGCCGTCCGCCAAGGCGCTGCCGCGCTGGGCCCAATCGAGCTGAGCTGCAACCTGTCGGGCGGGCTGGGCGGCGGCCTGGGGCATGGGCCGCTGTTGGACATCAACGTCGACAGCTGGAACCGGGGCATGGCGATGAACCTGACCTCGGCACTGCTGGTCACTCAGGCCTGCGCCCGGTCGGCGATCGACGCCGGGCGCCCGGCCAGCGTGGTGCTGCTGTCGTCCTACATCGTCGTCGGCCAACCACAGGATGGACTGGGGACCTTCTCGATCGCCAAAGCCGGCGTCGACCGGATGGTCCGCCAGCTGGCCATCGAACTCGGCCCCAAAGGCGTGCGCGTCAACGGCGTGCGCCCGCTGGCGGTGGACCCGACCAGCGCCGGCAGCCGCAACGACTTCCTCCATGCCTCGACGAAAGCAACGGGGGCGTCGTCGTCCACCGACTGGGCAGCGGCGCAACCGCTGGGCCGCATGCAGCGCCCGGACGAGACCGCATCGGTGATCACCTTCTTGCTCAGCGACGACGCGTCGTTCGTCACCGGACAGATGGTCGACGTCAGCGGCGCGGCGAAATGGTGAGGCACGGATGGTGAACCGACCCGTCTCGCGGGCTCGGTGGGGACTGTGTTGGGGGACGGTGCCGAACGCGTCGGCCACCGAATTGATCGAGGCAACGGCGGCCGTCGGCGGCGAGGTCGTCGCCCTGTCGACCGTGTTCCATGCCGACGTGCTGGACGACGGTGGCCGAGCGCTGCGAACGCTTTGCTCGTCCACCGGGGTGCGCGTCGAGGCGATCGACCCAATCATCGGTGGACTTCCCGGCGTCGCCGATGCCAACGAGGTGCCCGACCACCTGGCCGTACATCTGCAGGCCACGACGGATCGGGCGATCCGAATGGCCGAAGCGGTGCACGCCCGCTCGGTGAACGTCGCCCACTTCCTGGGCAGTCCGGACACACCCGTACAGCGGCTGATCGATTCGATTGGCCAGATCGTCGACCGGGCCACCCGGCGCAGCGTGGAGGTGACGATCGAGTTCATTCCCAACACCGGCATCCCCGACCTGGCTACGGCGATGAAGATCGTCGAGGCGATCGACGTGCCTGAACTGACCGTGCTGCTCGACGTGTGGCACCTGGCGCGCAGCGGCGGCACGGTCGAAGACGTTGCCCTGCTGCCACCGCGTTCGATCGGCTGGATCCAGCTCAGCGACCGAGTCGAACCGCCGCCCGGAACGCCGTACGTGCCAATGTCGGCGCGGATGCTGCCCGGCGATGGCGACCTGCCGTTGGATTCGATCCTGATGGCCGCGCTGACCAACTCGCCTGGGATCGCCGTGTGTGCCGAGGTCTTTGATCCGGCAAACAACGAACGCTCGAACGCCGAGGCCGCCGAGCTGGCCGCCACGGCGATGCGCCAACTCGGGTTCCGCTGACCTGACGGTGGTGAACGCGCCGGTTCGTCGCTCACCCGCCCGATCATCCACGATGGTGACCTGTCGATCGATCAGGAAGTGAGTTGGCCATGGCGCATTACGTACCTCGTCTCGAATGGAGCGAGCGGGCCCTCAAGGCCCGTCAGTTCATCTTCGATTTTTGGGCCGAGAACGGCCGCGGTCCGAACCTCCGCCAGGCGCACGAGGGCACCGGCCTGTCGCGCCGCGACCTGACCCAGGCGTATAAGGAACTGCAGACCGGGATCGTGATGGTCGTCGACCAGGACTCGCCGAACTGCGACATCTTGAAGATCCCGCCGTACTCGTCTTTTCCCAGCCAGGTCGAGATGTACATCGACGACAAGTTCCACAGCTTCATCGGCTGCGCCCACGAGGCCGTCGCCGTGTCAAAGATGCCGCACTTCCAGGGCAAGGAATGCCGCCTCGAGACCTACTGCGCGTGCTGCCTGGAGCCGATGTGGTTCACCTCGAAGGAGTTCGTCGTCACCGGCAAGAGCCACGACAACCCGCTGGTGCACTGGTCATCGACCGTCTGGGAGTGGGTGAACAACGACTGCAAGTCGATGTGCGATCACGTCAACATGGTCAAAGACGCCGACCACGCCTTGGAGTTCGAGAAGCAGATCGGCCGCCGCGGGATTCTGTTCACCCTGGATCAGGTGGCCCAGTTCGTCGAACCGTCGATCGGCATCCGCGGCTGGGACTACCACTGGCCAAGCATCTCGATGAACCCCGAAGGCCTGATCGCCCACTTCCACAACATGGGCATCGACCTGAGCCCCTGGGGCCTGTAGCTGGCGGCCGCCGCCGGGCGCGACTAGCCCGGAACTGACTGTCCGGGATAGACGTTGACCGGGCCAGCGACGGAAAGGTTGACGACGTCGTCGACTTCGACGGCCGCGGTCGCTGGCCAGCGCGCTTGGGCGATGCACCCGCAGATGTCCAACGACAGTTGCACGATGGGCCCTTCGAAGCGAACGGCGCGCACCACCGCCGTGGTCGGTGAACCCGGCGAGGGAACGATCTGCTCGGGGCGGATCATCACGGTGGCCTCCTGGCCGACCGGGGCGGTCGGTCCATGTGGCACAAACTGGACGCGACCAAAGATCGTCTCGACGCAATCGCTGCGCATCCGTCCGTCGACCAGGGTGCACTCGCCCAGGAACTGCGCTGCGGCCAGATCGACCGGCTGCTGATAGATGATCTGCGGCGAACCGTGTTGGATCACCCGGCCGGAGCGCATCACGGCCACCTGATCGGCCGTGGTCAACGCCTCGGCCTGATCGTGGGTGACCAACACAGCGGTCGTTCCCGTGGCGCGCAGCACCGCGCAGACGTCATCGCGCAGGGAGGCGCGCAACCCGGTATCGAGCGCGGCGAACGGCTCGTCGAGCAACACGATGCCCGGGCGGCGGGCCAAGGCGCGGGCTAACGCGACGCGCTGTTGCTGACCGCCGGACAGTTCGTCGGCGCGCCGCCCCCCAAGCCCGGGCAGGGCGACCAGATCGAGCAACTCGTCAACCCGTCGGCGCCGCTCGGGGCGCGGCAGATTGCGCAAGCCGAACGCGACGTTGCCCGCCACGTCCAGGTGCGGGAACAGCCCGCCCTCCTGGGGCACGATGCCCACGCCACGACGCTCCGGATTGACCATCACGTTCGGCCCAGCCATCGGCACGCCGTCGAAGCTGACCGTGCCACTGTCGGGGCGTTCGAACCCAGCGATGACCCGCAGCAGGGTGGTCTTGCCGCATCCGGACGGCCCGAGCACGGCCAGGATCTGCCCGGAGTCGACGGTGATGCTGACGTCGTCCAAAGCGACCACCGGCGGCCGAGTCGGATAGGTCTTGGAGACCCCGTCGATCGCGATCGTCGTCATCGGCCGCCCAGTCTGGCCCGCCGTGCGCCAACGTGCGACAGCAGCGCGGTCGGTACCGAGGCAACCAGCACAATCGCTGCCGCGTACGGAGCCGCTGCCCCGTAGGAGCGAGCATCAGTGTGGCTCCACAGTCGCGTCGCCAGCGTCTCGGTGCCGATCGGGCGCAACAGCAGCGTGGCCGGCAGTTCCTTCATCACTGCCAGGCAGACCAGCGCCGCGGCCACCGCCACGCCCGGCGCGGCAAGGCGCACGGTGACCGCCATCCAGGCCTGGATCTGGGTGCGTCCCAAGCTGCGCGCCACCTCGTCAAGGGCGACCGGCGCTTGGGCGATGGCATTGTGAATCGCCCCGAGGGCGAGCGACAAGAACAGCACCACGTAGGCAAATGTCAGCATCGGCATCTTCTGATACAGGCCGGTGGCGACGCGGATGCCGAAGAAGACCATCGCCAGGGCGATGACGATTCCCGGCAGGCTGTGACCTGCGTAGGCCAAGGCCGTCACCGAACGCGACAGACGCCCGGGGTAGCGCGCCGACAGCATCGCGATCGGCAGAGCGACCAACACGGTGACCAATGCGGCGACCACGCCGAGCCACAGCGTGGTCCACGCCGCGCTGGTCAAGCGTGACCAATCGGTGGTCGAACGGCCGCGGTACACCCACAGCACCAGCATCCGCGCCGGCACAGCGAAGGTCACCACGACCAACGCGCTGAGCGCGGCGAGTACCGGGATTTGCCGTCGACCGAGGCGGATTGGGTCGGCCGGCCGTGGCGCCCCTCCGCCGATCCGCGCCTGGCGATCGCGGCGATGGACACGGTTCGCTAGGAACACGATGACCAACGACAACACGACCAACACGCAGCCGAGCACGGCCGGCGGCGTGCGGTTGAACGATGCCCGGTACGACCGGTAGATCACATGGGTCAGCGCCTCGAAGCGCATGATCGCGACCCCGCTGAAGTCGCTCAGCGCGTACAGGCCGACGAGCAAACCGCCGCCGACCGAAGCGATGCGAATCTGCGGCCAGGTGACGCGGTGGAACGTCCGCCACGGCCCGCTTCCCAACGAACGGGCGATCTCCTCCACCGTTGGATCAGCCCGGCGCAATGCGCCAAGCACCGGGAAGTAGACGTACGGGTAGGAGATCGTCGTCAGCACCAGCCACGCGCCGACGAAACCGTGCAACTGCGGCCGCCACCCGATCCACGCCCAGGCGGCGACGTAGGACGGGATCGCCAGGGGAAGGCCAAGCACCACCTGCCAGATGCGCCGCCCAATGACGTCGGTGCGCGCCACCGTCCACGCCGCGCCGATGCCGAGGATCAGCGCCGAGGCGGTGACCGTGGCCGCCAGACCGACCGAGCGGCCAACCAATTCCAGCGTGCGTTGGCGCCACAGGGTGGCAGCGAAACCCGACCAACCGTCGTCCGTGGCCCGCACGGCGATGTAGGCGATCGGCACCACCACAGCGATCGCGGCAACGACCGATGCCACGGCCAAAGGCAGCGGTGGCATCCGCCGGCGGACGCGCCACGCCGACAACGAAGCAGCGGTCGGCGCTGAAATGTTCAGCTGAGCAGTCCCAGATCGGTCAGCAATTTCTGGGTGGCCTCCAGCGAATCCAGGTCGGTCAAGTCCAGCTGCGGCCCCTGCAGAGACTGCAGAGCAGGGATCCCCGCTGGGTCATCGACGCCATCGATCAAGGGGTACTCGAACGTCTCGGTGGCAAAGAACTTTTGCGCCTCGGCGGACATCAGGAACTTGACGAAGGCCAGCGCCGCAGGATTCTTGCCGCCGTTGGATGTGATCCCGACAGCCGTGGCGTTGACCAGACCGCCCGGGTCGTCGCCCGAGGGGAACACCAACTGCGCGGCACGCTTGTCGGCGCCGCCGGTCTAGGCCAGGCTCTTGGCCCAGTAGTAGTGGTTGATCAGCCCGATCTGCAACTGGCCAGCGTCGACGGCAGAGAGCACGTCGTCGTTGCTCTCGATGCTGGTGATCACATCGTTGGCCTTCATCTCTTCCAGCCACTTACGAGCCGCGTCCTCGCCCTTGCTGACACGGAACGCGGTGATGAATGCCTGGAATCCGGCGTTGCCGGGGACGATGGCGACCTTGCCCTTGTACTTCGGGTCGGTCAGTTCGGTGACGCTCTTCGGGGGCGTCGGCAGCTGATCCTTGTTGTACACGATGACCCGCGAGCGACCGGTGACTCCGACCCACAGGTTGCCGGCGGGCGGGCGGTAGCGCTCGTCGACCAGATTGACCACATCGTCCGGCAGCGGAGAGAGCAGGCCGGCCTTGGCCAGTACGCCAACGGCACCGACCTCTTGCGAGAAGAACACGTCGGCGGGTGTCGACTTGCCTTCCTCCATCAGCGCCGCGCCCATCTCGGCCGAACTGCCGTAGCGAACCTCGGCGTCGATCCCGGTCGACTTCTTGAACATCTCGATCAGTGGAGCGACCAAGGTCTCGTTGCGTCCGCTGTACAGCGTCAACCTGCCGCCCGTCGACGGCGTCGAGCTGGAACCGCCCGGGTCGGAGCTTGCGGGGGAGCCGGCGGTCGATGATCCGCCTGTCGTCGCGCTGGTCGTGGTGGTCTCGGCCGAGCCGTTGCCGTCACCGCAGGCGGCAACGAACAGGCCGAGCGGCAGCAGCAACGCCAGCGCTTTGCGGGTGCGGAAGTTCATCTGAGGCGGCTCCGAATACGTGGGGGACACTAAGCGTTGTGCACGATACACAGCTCCTGTTAGGTATACCAAACTTTGCAATCCGGGTAACTTCGACAACGTGCGCGCCCTGATCAAGCCATCGGCCGGGCCAGGCCTGCAGCTGGTCGACATCGCCGAGCCGGTGTGCGGTCCCGACGATGTCAAGATCCGCGTCCTGCGCGCCGGCCTGTGCGGCACCGACCTGCATTTGCAGGCGTGGGACGAATGGGCCGCATCGACGGTCGATCCACCGCTGACCATCGGCCACGAGTTCTACGGCGAGATCGTCGAGATCGGCGAGGACGTGACCACATCAGCGGTCGGTCAGCGGGTCTCCGGCGAGGGACACGTGGTCTGCGGATTCTGTCGCAACTGCCGCGCCGGGCGGCGGCAGATGTGCATCAACACCAGCGGCATCGGCGTCAACCGCAACGGGGCGTTCGCTGACTATGTGGTGATTCCGGCAACCAACGTGTGGCTCCAGCCGAACAACATCTCACCCGACCTTGGCGCAATCTTCGACCCGCTCGGCAATGCCACGCACACCGCGCTGCAGTGGCCGCTGGTCGGCGAGGACGTGCTGATCACCGGCGCCGGTCCAATCGGTGTGATGGCGACGGCGATCTGCCGTCACGCGGGAGCGCGCTACATCGTCGTCACCGACATCTCCGCCGACCGACTGGCATTGGCCAAGCGCGCCGGTGCGGACATGGTCGTCGATGTGTCGCAGACGACGATCGCCGCCGCCCAGCGCGAGCTGGGAATGAAGGAGGGATTCGACATCGGCCTGGAGATGTCCGGCGCGGCACCTGCGTTGAACGAGATGATCGACAACATGAACCATGGAGGGCGGGTGGCGATGCTCGGCCTGCCCGCCGCGCCCTACGCCATCGACTGGGGCAACGTGATCACCCACATGCTGACGATCCAAGGCGTATACGGACGGCAGATGTACGACACGTGGTACGCGATGAGCGCGATGTTGCAAACCTCGGCCGAGTTGCGCGCCGCGGTGGAGTCGGTGGTCACCCATCGCTTTCCCGCCGAACAATGGGCGGAGGCCTTCGCCACCGCACGCGCCGGGCACTGCGGCAAAGTAGTCCTCGACTGGAGCTAGCGACGTTTGGTGCCAGGCACCAAACGTCGGACAGGGAGAAGTTCGACGGCGAGCACCGACGTTTGGTGCCTGGCACCAAACGTCGGACGGGGAGGAGACCTGATGTACGGACGGATTAGGCAGCAATTGAGCGACACGTTGGACGAGATCGAGGCCGCCGGGTTGTACAAGCACGAGCGACAGCTGACGACGCCGCAGGGCGCCCACGTGGCCACCCGCCAGGGTCCGGCACTGAACTTCTGCGCGAACAACTATCTGGGCTTGGCCGACCATCCGACGGTGGTCGGCGCGGCACGAGAGGCGCTCGAACGGTGGGGTTTCGGGATGGCCAGCGTGCGCTTCATCTGTGGCACGCAGACCCAGCACGACCAACTCGAGGACGAACTCGCCGAGTTCAGCGGGCACCAGGCTGCGATCCTGTATTCGTCGTGCTTCGATGCCAACGGCGGCGTGTTCGAGGTGCTCTTCGGCGCCGATGACGCGATCATCTCCGACGAGCTGAACCACGCCTCGATCATCGACGGGGTGCGTCTGTCGAAGGCTGCCCGGTACCGCTACCGCAATGCGGACATGTCCGACCTGCGCGCCCAACTGGTGGCAGCGCGCAGCGGACGCTCCGGCAACATCGTGATCGTCACCGACGGGGTGTTCTCGATGGACGGCAGCTTCGCCCCGTTGGTCGAGATCTGCGACCTGGCCGACGAATTCGAGGCGCTGGTGATGGTCGACGATTCGCATGCCGTTGGCTTCGTCGGGCCCACTGGGCGGGGCACACCGGAATTGCTCGGGGTGATCGACCGGGTCGACATCGTCAGTGGCACGCTGGGGAAGGCGCTCGGCGGTGCATCCGGCGGCTATATCGCCGCCCATCAAGAGATTGTCGATCTGCTGCGCCAGCGGTCACGCCCGTACCTGTTTTCCAACGCCGTGGCCCCCAGCGTGGTCGCTGGCTCGTTGGCCGCGCTGGCGTTGGCCCGCGATTCGGCACACCTACGGGTTCGGCTGAACGACAACGCCGCCCGCTTCCGGTCGGCGATGACCGACGCCGGGTTCGAGCTGCTGCCCGGGTCGCATCCGATCGTGCCGGTGATGTTTGCCGGCCAGGACGGTGCCCGGCGTGCCGCGGACGTGGCCGAGACAATGCTCGCCAATGGCGTCTACGTCGTCGCCTTCAGCTATCCGGTGGTCCCTCTGGGCAAGGCGCGGATCCGCGTTCAGCTGTCAGCCGCGCACACCTCGGCCGACATCGACCGCTGCGTCGCCGCCTTTATCAGCGCCACCAAGTAACACGCAGAGCGGAGAACCCGGCTCTACGTGTAACTTGGGTGACCCGTCAACCGGGGTTGCGCGAGTTGTAGTCGGCGATCAGGTTGTTGGCCTTTGATTCCATGTCGGCGATGATTGCGGCAACGTCGCCGCCGCTCATGATCTTGGCCATACCTTCGGCCACCACCAGACGGATCTCGCGCAGCGGGCCGACGATCGGACCCGAGAAGTCAGGCGTTGCTGGGAGTTCACCAAGCGACGTGGCGGCGACGCTAAAGCGCGGGTCGGACAGCTTGGTCTTCATCGGATCCAACGTGTTGGCGTCGCTGCGCACCGGCACGTACCCGGTCACCGAGCCCCATTCGCTCTGCTGCTGGGCCTGGACCAGATAGTTGATGTAGTCCCACGATGCGGCGATGCGCTTCGGGTCGGCCGAGTCGGTGATCCACAACGACGCCCCGCCGACGATGCTGCCCGGCTTGCCCGGTCCGGGCATCGGGGCAACGCCGACGTCGTCGACCTTGAAGTTCGGGAACTGGTTGCCGGCCTGAAGAATCTGCAGCACCGACCCGAGCGATGCCGACGTGGCGATCGCCATGCCTGCCGGCTGCGACTGGTCAACCATCGACAGCAGGTTGTCGAACCCCGTGCTGGAGTTGTCGCCGACGTACACCGCGAGCTTGTCGTTGATCAGCGACTGCATCTGGGTCAGCGCCTCGACGATCTGCGGGTTGTTCATCAACGACTTGGTGGCCCGCGCCGAACGTCCGTTGTCGTGGTCGACGTAAGGGATCCCGAGCTTGGCGAACCACTGCTCAAGGAACCAGCCGCCGCCGCTGTCGAAGCCGCTCTCCAAGGCGATGCCGAAGGTGGCTGCCTTCGAATCGACCAGCTTCTGGCTGTACTCGCGCAAGTCGGCCATCGTCACCGGGGGCTTGTTCGGGTCCAGACCGGCGGCAGCGAACGCCTTCTTGTTGTAGAACAGCACGGGCGTGCTGACGTTGAACGGCATCGACCACTGCACGCCACCCGTGGTGTAGGTGCTCAGCGCCGACTTCAGGAACATCGACGAGTCGAGCTTCGCCGCCTGCATGCACTTGGCCATCGGGATCGCGGTCTTCTGGTCGACTGCGTTCTGCACGATGTATTCGGGGAACTGGACCACATCGGGTCGCTGCTTCTGAGTGGTCTCGAAGTACTTCTTGATGCTTTCTTCGTACGCGCCCTGGTTGACGTACTTGACCTTGACCTTGGTCTGGGAGGCGTTGTACTGGTCGGTCAACTTGGCCAAGGTGCTGGACAGCAGATCGGCGTTGAGCGAGTGCCACACGGTGATCTCCACCGGTGACGTGGCGGAGGCGAGCGCGTCGATCGGGCAGTCGGGCAGCGAATCCAACGGCGTCGCCGCCGTGGTCGACGCGGCCGGCGCGGTGGTGCTGGCCGCGTCGGATCCGGAGGGTGCCGTGCTGGCGTCTGTGGTTGGTGCGGTCGACGCCGTCGACGCGCTGGTGGCCGTGGTGGACGGCTTGTTGTTGTCGAGCACCGACTTGTCGCTGCCGCCGCAGGCTGCGATGAGCAGCGCACCGGCGATCAGCGTGGCGGCGTGGACGTGATGCCGCTTGCGAACGGGGGAGGTGGTAGGGGTCATCCTTTGACTGCTCCTGCGGTGAGGCCTCGGACCAGCTGTCGTTGGAAAACGATCAGCAGAATCACGATGGGAATGGCGGCTATGACAGTACCGGCTGTGACCAGGTTGAGACGGTTGATGTCGGCGTTGCTCAAACGCGACAGACCGATCTGCAAGGTGCGATGTTCCGTGTCGTCGATGATCGTCTGCGGCCACAGGTACTGGTTCCACGTGGTCAGGAAGCTGAGCAACCCCAAGGCACCGAGGGTTGGTCGGCTGAGCGGGGCAGCCACCTCGTAGAGAAATCGACCGTGGCCCAATCCGTCCAGAGCGGCGGCTTCGCGCAGCTCGGATGGGACCTGCAGAAAAACCTGGCGGATCAGGAACGTGCCCAGCGCGGTGGCCATCAGCGGCACGGTCAGCCCGGTCATCGAGTTCTTCCAGCCGAACGAGTCGATCGTCCGCTTGTTGATCAGGATCGTCACTTCGGCGGGGACCAGCATCGTCGCCAGAAACAGGGCGAACAGCGTGCGCTTGAACGGGAACTCCAAGAAGGCGAACGCGTACGCCGAGAGCAACGAGGTGGCCAGCACGCCGATCGTCACCAGCACCGACATCACCAGGCTGTTGCGCATCAGCGTGCCCATGTCGCCCTTGGTCCAGGCGACGCGGATCGTCTCGGTCGTCAAGTCCACCGGGAGCAGCGAACGTGGATGGTCCATCGCTCCGGCGCCGGTCTTGAACGCTTGCATCACCACCGCATACACGGGCAGCAGGACGATCACGGCGATCAAGGTGAGCAGCGAGTACCGGCCGAACTTGGCCCATCCGGAGGTGCGTTCCAAGGTGGAGATCTGGCTAGTTGGCATAGTGCACCCGCCGTTCCAGGACGCGGAACTGGATGAACGACAGCACCAGCAAGATGATGAACAGCAACACCGCGCTGGCCGACTGCAACCCGAGCTGGTTGGAGATCCGCGAAGTCTTGCCGTAGATGAAGTAGGCGATGGTCTCGGTGGGCCGCCCGGCGGCGTTCGGGCCGCCCTGGGTCAGCAGGTCGACCTCGCCGTAGGCCTGGAAGGCGCGGGCGGTGATCACCACGCCGATGAACAGCAGCGTTGGGGACAGCATCGGCAGGGTGACGTTGGTGAACCGCCGCCACGACCCGGCACCGTCGACGAAGGCGCTTTCGTACAGGTCGCGAGGGATGCTTTGCAGCGCGGCGGTGACGATGACGAAGGTGAAGCCGAGGCCCGCCCACACGCTGCTCAGGGCGACAGCGGGTAACGCCGTGCCGCCGTCGTTCAACAAACCTGGCCGCTTGAGCACGGGGAAGATTCCATCGAACACGTTGGCCAGCGCGCCGAGTTGGGGGTTCAACAACACGAACCAGATCAGCGAGGCAACCGCCACGCTAGAGGCGATCGTGCTGGAGAAGATCGTGCGGAACACGCCGATGCCACGCAGGTGCTTGTCGGCGACGATTGCCAGACCGACACCCAAGATGATGCCGAGCGGCACGGTGATGGCCGCGAAGGTGAACGTGTTGCCCAGCGCGTTCTGGAACTCGTTGCTGCGATACACGTCGATGTACTGCGACCAGCCGACGCTGTGGCAGGCGTTGCCGGTGTTGTCGCAGGCCTGCTGACCGAGCCAGATCGCCCGCACCAACGGGTAGAAGACGAACAACCCGAGCAGTGCCAGCGATGGGGCGAGCATCATCAGCGCCGTCGGCGCGTCGCGCCAGCGGCGTTTCATCGCTCGATCCGTTCGCCGCTGTCGGCGTTGAAACGGTGGCGTGCCCCCAGCGGTACGGAGATCGAGACGGTGTCGCTGATGGCCGGCGCGCTGGACGACGCAGGCTGGCGGACGACGACCTTGGCGCCCTGCACATCACCGAAGACCAGGGTCTCGTGGCCGAGTTGCTCGACCAGGCGGACATCCATGGGCAACGTGTCGTCGCTGCTGTCTGCCACGATGCGGGCGTCCTCTGGTCGGAACCCGACGCGCACCGATTCGCCCTCCAACACGCCCGCGGGCAGCACGTTCATCGGCGGCGTGCCGATGAACTGGGCAACGAAGACGGTGGCCGGGCGGGCGTAGATCTGTTCCGGCGTACCGGTTTGCAGGATCTTGCCGTCGCACATCACGGCGATGCTGGTGGCCATCGTCATCGCCTCGACCTGATCGTGGGTGACATAGATGAACGTGCTGTCCAGACGGCGATGCAGATCGACTAACTCGGCGCGGGTTTCCGTGCGCAGTTTGGCGTCCAGGTTGGACAACGGCTCATCCATGCAGAACACCGCCGGTTGGCGCACGATGGCCCGCGCCAGGGCGACGCGTTGGCGCTGGCCTCCGCTGAGCTCGCCAGGACGGCGATCCATCAGTTTCTCCAAGCCCAGCGACGTTGCTGCGGCCAGCGCTTGGGACCGCCGCTCGGCCTTGTCGACGCCGCGCACCTTCAGGGGAAACTCGATGTTTGCCGCCACGGTCTTGTGCGGATACAGCGCATAGCTCTGAAACACCATCGCCACGTCGCGGCCCTTGGGCAGGACGTCGTTGACCAGCTTGTCGCCGATGCGCACCTCGCCGGCGGTTGGATCATCGAGCCCGGCGACGATGCGCAGCAGCGTGCTCTTGCCGCAGCCCGATGGGCCGAGCAGCACCATGAAGGCGTGATGATCGATGTCCAGACTGACGTTGTCCACCGCGTTGACCGCGGTCGCTCCAGATCCGAACGTCTTGGTGATTCCATCCAGCTGGACACGTGCCACGAGCGGTCACCTTAGGCGCGCTGGACAGGCCCGTCGCGTGCTCTGCCAACCGCCCGAGCGTGTCACACGGTTAACGTCTGGGCGATGTCCGAGGAGCAGCGCGACGACCGCGACGAACTGTGGCGCGACGCCTTCGCCGACACCCCGGTCGCCGGGATCCCTGCGGTCGAGTTCGACGAGTCGGCGATCGCCATTGTCCCGGGGCACGGGGACCCCGGGCCGGTTGCCGCCGATCCGGCGTGGTCGCCGGCGGGCGAGATCGTGGCCGCCGAGCCGGCCGCCGCCGAGCCGGCTGCGGCAGCCCCGTCGTCTGTCGACGACCGGCTCACCGTGGATCACGAGCTCGCCGTGCATGGCGAGCGCGTCGTTGACGAGTCGGTGGTTACCGAGTCCGTGGTTACCGACCAGGCGATTGAGGAACCCGCGGCTGCCGAGCACCAGGTTGACGAGCCCGTTCCGGCAAGGCCACCCCTGCCCGACCGGTACTACCCGCCCGGCTACCGACCGCCGCCGGCCCCATGGCGGATGTGGATCCTGCCGGTCACCATCGCGATCATCGGGATCCTGATCGCTCTCGCCATTCTGGCGTAGGTCACGATTCGCCGCGGGCCGCCAGCGCCCGGGTTCGCTCACACAGCTCATCGAACATCGCTAGCAACTCGGGGGTTCGCTCGGCGACGGCAGCGCGTTGGCGGGCGACGGTCGCCTCGTCGCCACGGGCGATCGGTCCGGTCAAGGCAGCCGACCCGCCATTGGCTGCCCAGTTGTCGAGGGCGGCGCGCACCAGCGGCACCAGCAGTTGACGGTCGGCGCCACAGGTGGCCAACAGCGACTCGGCAGCATCTTCGAGGGTGACCAGGAAGTTGGCGGCGATCGAGGCGGCCGCGTGATAGGCGGCGCGGTCCTCATCGGCGATCGAGACGGCGCGCATTCCCATTGCTGTGGCCAGCGCCGTGGCGAATCGCTTGGCGCGCCTCGACGATCCGGCGACCGCGGCCCCCGATCCGGCGAAATTTGCGCCGGTGTCCGGAACGGTCATCAGCGGGTGCACGGCAAACGCTTCGTGCGGGGCGAGCACATCGAGGCCCAGCGAACCTGCGCAGTGTCCGACCAGCCGCCCGGGTTTGATCAGGCGGGCAGCCGCTGCGATGGCTCCGTCGGGTACGGCCAGGATGACGACGTCGTATCGAACGCCGTCGTCGGTTCCGTCGAAGCCGCGTCCGAATGGTCCCTCCAACGCCCCGACCTCCAGCTGCTGCTGGGCGCACAGCGCGTTGCCCATCCGGCCACGTCCGACCACGGCGATTCGTCCCCAGTCGTTACTCATCGAAGGTCCCGTCCCTGTCGCCCAGCGCGGCGCGCAGTCGGGCGGCGTAGCGCTCGGCCTCGCCGTCGGCGTACTTCACGCGGGGCCAGAAGAAGCCGCGCAAGCCGTCGCCTTTGGAGCGTGGCACGACGTGGACGTGCAGGTGGGGAACGGTCTGGCTGACCGTGTTGTTCACGGCGACGAACGATCCCTGCGCGCCGAGTCCGTCGATCACTGCTTGCGACACTCGCTGGACCTGGGTGAACAGCGGCTCGATCAACGCGCCAGGCGCGTCGGCGAGGGTGGTGAGGTGCTGCGTCGGCACGACCAAAACGTGCCCTTTGAACACGGGTCGGATGTCCAAGAAGCCACACACCAACGGCGTGCGGAGCACCTCGTACGCCTGGGTGTCGCCGGCGACGATCAGGCAGAACGGGCAGTCGGCCACCCCCCGATGTAAGCAGAATGGGCGCGCTCAAGACGCACATGGCACGTTCATCGCGCCCATCGGGAGGTTTGGGGGGCGGGGCGATGCGGGAACAACGGACTCATGTTCCGTCGACTTCTGATCAACCCGTTTTCCCGGATGGCCCTCGCCACCTGGGCTTGGAACCGCCGCCATGAGCTGAAGCGCTGGGGCCTGTCGCTGTACAACGAGATCGCCGGATCCGGCAAGGTCGACCCGGCTCGCCTGCAGCAGATCGGTCAGGTGCTGTGGAACGTCTCGAAGGACCCGAAGCTGGGCAACGCCAAGGAATTGCGCGCCGTCCGCCTGATTGGCAATTCGATCGAGGCAGACATCGAGCCGGATTGGGTGTACGCCGAGCGGTTGCGCAACCGCTTGTCCACCGTCAAGGGGATCGCCGACGTCAGCATCCGCGGTGTCGACTCGCCGCTCCGCGCTGCGGTGTAGCTGCTGACTACCGTCGGCGCGGTGAGCCAGAACATCTACGACGACGACGGCTTCTTTGCCGGGTATAGCGCACTGCCGCGGTCGCGGTTCGGCTTGGACGGAGCACCGGAGTGGCCAACGATTCAGCAGATGCTGCCGTCGATGGCCGATCTGGACGTGGTCGACTTAGGTTGTGGCTTCGGTTGGTTCAGTCGCTGGGCAAGGTCGCAGGGAGCAGCCAGCGTGCTGGCGATCGACCTGTCGGAAAAGATGCTGGCACGGGCCCGCGTTGACACAGACGACGTGGCGATCACGTATCAACGCGGCGACTTGGAACACCTTGATTTGCCGGCGTCGTCCTTCGACCTGGCGTATTCGTCGCTGACCCTGCACTACATCGATCACCTCGACCAGCTGCTGGCCACCGTCTTTCGCGCCCTGCGCCCGGACGGCAAGCTCGTGGCCACCGTCGAGCACCCGGTGATGCTTGCTCCGTCTCATCCGGCGTTCATCGAAGGACCCAACGGAGGTCCGGTCTGGCCGCTGGATCGCTATTTGGAACAAGGCGAACGACGCGTCGACTGGCTGGCCGATGGCGTGCGCAAACACCATCGAACGATCGAGGGATATCTGGCCGCACTCTGGCGGGCCGGCTTCCAGCTGACCGATCTACGCGAATGGGGTGCGACGGCGAACGATGTGGCCGAGCACCCCGATTGGGCGGCCGAAGTCCACCGCCCCTACTTCCTGCTGCTCGCCGCGACCAGGTAACGGCGACACCCTGCCCGCATCATGCGGCGGTCGCGTCGCGGATCGCGTTGGTCACTCGAAGTAGACCCCATCCAACATGGCGCGCAGTGTGGGGTGGTGAACGAAGGCTTCGTCGGGGTTGGCAGGCATCTGGCTCTCGCCGAAGCGGACGCTGCGCCGGGTGATGCGGAACATGATGATCGCGTGACGCAGCGCGGCGTAGGTGATGTACCAGCGCAGATCCACCGGGGTATGCCCGCTGAGTTGGGCGTAGGTCGCCGACACCTCGGCCTCGCGCATGAAGTTTGGTAGTCCGGGCATCCCGTAACCGGTGGCCAGATCCTGAAAGAAGTAGTGCAGGAAGATCATCCAACCAAGGTCGAGCTCGCGCGGCCCGGTGGCGACCATCTCCCAATCGAGCACGGCGACCGGTCGAAAGTCGGCATACAACATGTTGCCGATTCGCGAGTCACCCCAGCTCAGAACTTCGTCGGTTTCGGTTGGCCAGTGCTGCTCCAGATAGGCGAAGCCTTCTTCGATCATCGGCGCGCGGATCCCGTCGGCCGTGACCCACTGGTAATAGGCGTATTGATCATCGACATGGCGGCGCAGCGCGCTGGCGTCGCCCGAAAGGCGGATTGGGTTGGTGGCCGAATCGTCGCCGGCGATCGAATGGATCTGGGTGAGCACCGCGATCGAGCTGTCTTGAACGAGCTGTTGCTGTTCAGCCGTGGCGTCGAACAGCCAGTTGCCGCCCATCGAATACGGCAACACATCGGGCGGCACCACACCGTCGATGCGGCGCATGACAAAGAACGGGGCGCCCAGGTGGCTGGGGTCGTCTTCGAACCACAGGATCTCGGGAACGGGTGCAGAGGTTCGCTCAGTCACCAGGCGCATCGCCGCAACCTGACCAGCCATGTCGTAGCGCGGGAACACGGGGTAGTCCGCGGACGACGGCGGGATCCGTGCCACGCAGGACTCGACGACTCGCTGCCCGTCGCGCTGGAAAGCGACGTCGAACAGCAGCGTCTCGCTGGACATCCCGTTGGTCGGCGGGCGATCGGCAGACAGGATCTGCGGTGAATCAACCCGCTCGGCCAGCCAGGTCTGTAGCGCGACCTGCAGATCAGCGGAGTGGCGAGAAGAGGTAGTGGGCCGCTCAAAGCTCATCGCCGAACCATATGCGAGAAGCCTGCTGCGGCTCACCGCGAGAACAACGTGAGACCAATCATCACGCGTAACACCGGGAGACGCGCGTCAGGTGCTACGTCGTGGGCGGCTCAACCGGCGACGCAGGTCGACGATCACATCCTCCCCCGCCAGGGCGACCAACTCATCGTGCAGCGATTCGATCACGGGGACGTCGCCGACATAGGGCTCGGGTTCCTCGGTACACATCCACGCCATCGTCCGGCCCTCGTCGCCCCAATCGGCGCGGGTCCAGCGGCGCACGGTGGCGGTTTCGGTACCGTCGCCGAGGTCGTCCCAATCGACACGCACCGGTAGCTGCCAACACACCGACGGCTTCCAATCGATCGGTGACTCACCCGCCCGTTCGGCGGCCAGATGCAGCGCGCAACCCAGACCACCGGCGAATCCCGGCCGGTTCAAGAAGATGCATGCGCCATCGACCAGTTTCGTGTTCGAGCGGGTCTCGTCGGAGAACACGTCGTGCACATCGATGGCAGCGTGAAATTGCCACATGTCGTGGGGGATCGCCGCCGCCGTCGCCGACACGGTCATCGCTTCGTCGGCGTCGCTCATCTCGGCGCCCACCGAACAACACCCCTGATGCAATTCGGCCGCGGGTCGATCTAGAATGCCCTGGCAGCCGCGCCCGAAGATGCAGTTCCAGTTTGAACGCATGAACGTTGGCTCGAATCGCCAGGTGGTTGCACCGTCGGCGATCTCGACGAAGTCAGCACCGGTCGGCGGGGAGGGCGGCGGGTCGGCGTCCACGAGTCCACGCTACGGCGGGCAGACTGTGACGATGAGCCAGAACACCGCACCCGTTGCCGCCGATGACCCACAGCGCCAGGCTGTCGACGCAGCGATCGATGCCCTGCTGAGCGCACACGATCCGAAAGCCGAGGACAACATCACGTTTCGCGGTGCGCGCTACGACCACGGCTTGGCCTGGGTGCATTTCCCGAAGGGCGTTGGCGGGTTGGGCGTGCGCCCTGAATTGAATCGCTACGTCGAGGAACGGTTGACCAAGGCGGGAGCAAAGCCCGCCGATCCGGCATCGTTCTTTCTGTTGCTCGCCGGCCCGACCATCGCCACCCACGGCACCGACGAACAGCGCCAGCGTTTCCTGCGGCCGATGTTCACCGGCGAGGAACTGTGGTGCCAGCTGTTTAGCGAGCCGGGCGCGGGCAGCGACTTCGCCAGCCTGGCGACTCGCGCCGTGCGCGATGGCGACGAGTGGATCGTCAACGGACAGAAGGTGTGGAACACCTTGGCCCATCTGGCGCAGTGGGGGATGCTGGTCACGCGCACCGACCCGACGCAGCCGAAGCACAAGGGGATGACCTACTTCGCCCTCGACATGCATTCGCCCGGCGTCGAGGTTCGTCCGCTCCGCCAGATCACCGGCGAGGCCGAGTTCAACGAGGTCTATATGACCGATGCGCGGATCCCTGACGCCAACCGGATCGGTGCCGAGGGCGAGGGTTGGCGGGTGTCGCTGACCACGCTGATGAACGAGCGCACCTCGATCGGCGGTTCGGGTTCAACCGCGCCGGTGAAGCGCGGCGGTCCAGCCAACGACGCGGTCCGGGTTTGGAAATCGTTGGCCGACGACCGGCGCAGCGCAGTAGCTCGTGACCAGCTGGCCAAGCTGTGGATCGAGGGTGAAGTGCTGCGCCTGACCAACCGGCGCGCCGCGCAGTCGATGGCCGTGGGCAACCCCGGGCCCGAAGGGTCGGTCGCCAAGCTGGCCTATGCCGAGCTGAACAAGCGGCTGTATTCGTTCATCATCGATCTACTCGGGATGGACGGTCAGATCGATTACGACTACACGTTCCGTCGTCCCGACGGCGTTGACCTGGCCAACGAATCGTCCGGGTTCCAGCACGCCTTCTTGCGTGTCCGGGCCAACTCGATCGAGGGCGGCACGTCGGAGATCATGCGCAACATCCTGGGCGAGCAGGTGCTTGGACTGCCGGGCGAACCACGTCTGGACAAGGATCGCCCGTGGTCCGAGGTGCCGCGTTGAGCCAACCGGAAGGCGATGGCGCAACGCACTACGACCTGATCCTGATCGGCACCGGATCGGGCAACTCGATCATCGGGCCGGAGATGGACGCAATGCGTATCGCCATCGTCGAACGCGACCTGTTCGGTGGCACGTGCCTGAACCGCGGCTGCATTCCGTCGAAGATGTTCGTCGTTGCTGCCGAGGCGGCGCGTACCGCAGCCGATAGTCGCCGGTTGGGCATCTACAGCCACTTCGATCGGGCCGACTGGCCAGCGATCGTCGAGCGCGTCTTCGGCCGGATCGACCCGATCGCCGAGGGTGGCCGGGTCTATCGGCACAGTCTGGACAACGTCACCGTGTACGAGGGTGACGGTCGTTTCAGTGGCGAGCGACAGGTCGAGGTGCGCGGCAATGACGGCCAAGTCTCGACGATCACCGGCGATCAGGTGGTGATCGCCACCGGCGCCCGAGCCCACCTGCCGGAGATCGCCGGGCTCGACGAGGTTGCGTTCCACACCAGCGACACGATCATGCGCCTGCCCGCCTTGCCCGGGCATCTGATCGTGGTGGGTGGGGGGTTCATCGCCTGCGAGATGGCCGATGTCTTTGCCGCGTTTGGTAGCAAGGTGACCGTCATTCAACGCAGCGATCTGTTGCTGCGCAGCGAAGATCACGACATCGCCCAACGGTTCACCGAGCTGGCCAGCGAGCGATTCGACCTTCGGCTGAACACCACGATCTCCCGAGTCGAGTCCGACCACGGTGTGATCCGGGCGATCACCGAACACGGCGAGGTCCTCGGCGACACGTTGCTGATCGCCACCGGACGGCAGCCGAACGGCGACCAGCTGAACGGCGATGCCGCGGCGGTGGCGATCGATGCCAACGGCGCGGTCGTGGTCGACGAATTCGGGCGGACCACCGCCCCGGGCGTGTGGGCTCTGGGCGACGTGAACGGGCGCTACCAGCTGAAGCACATGGCCAACGGTGAGGCCAAAGTGATTCGCCACAACGTGATGCACCCAAACGATCTGCGCCCGTTCGATTCGCGTCCTGCGCCGCATGGCGTGTTCGCCGAGCCACAGATCGGCGCCGTCGGCCTGACCGAGGCCGAGTGCGCCGGACGTGACGTGGCGGTGATCACCCACCCGTACGGTGACGCGGCGTATGGATGGGCGTTGGAGGACACCGCTGGCTTCGTCAAGCTGATCGGCGACCGCGCAACGCGCACGCTGATCGGTGCGCACGTGATCGGTGTCCACGCGGCGACGCTGGTGCAACTGCTGATCCAAGGTATGCATCTGGGCAACACCGTCGATCAGTTGGCCACCGGCCAGATCTGGATCCACCCAACCCTGGCCGAGGTGGTCGAACAAGCCTTGCTGAAACTGATCGACGCCTTCGACAGCTAACGCGGCGCGCCGAGTCTCACCAAATTCTTACCGAAGCGGGACGAACATCTAGCCGATCAATTCGATGATGTGTACACCCCCTTGACCCCGCTGGGTCGATCACAAAGGAGTGAGATGACTACGAATCGCAAACTGGCTGGCGTTGGACTGGCCGCAGGACTGCTCGCCGGAGGGGCCGCCGGGTTCGTCCTGCAGAGCTCGGGATCGGCCAGCGCCGGCCCGAGTGTCGTCGCCGTGACGGACTCGACCACGCCGGCGGCTCCGCCGGCGGCGTCCACTGACCCGTCGGCCCCCCTGCCGGTGTCGGCCGAAGATCGCCAGGCGGCACGCGTCGCCAGGATCACCGAGGTGCTCAAAGCCCTGGTCGACGACGGCACGTTGACCCAGGCGCAAGCCGACAAGGTGGCAGAAACCCTGGCGGCGAGCATGCCCGACCGTGGGCCGGGTGGGCCGGGCGGTCGCGGCGGACGCGGTCATCGCGGCCCCGGTGGGCCGGGCCATCGTGGCTTCCAGAACCTGGAGGTTGCCGCCGGCGCAATCGGGATCACTGTCGATGAACTGCGCACCGAAGTGATTGCCGGCAAGACGATCGCCCAAGTTGCCGAGGCCAACGGCAAGACCGCCCAAAACGTGATCGACGCCTTGGTAGCCGAGGCGAAGACGATGCTCGACGCCAGGGTCACCGATGGAACGATCACCCAGGCCGACGCCGATACTCGCCTGACCGAGATCACCACGCGGATCACCGATGGCGTCTACTCAACCCGTCCCGCATTCAACCAGCCCGATCACCACGACGACGATGACGCCCCGGTCGGCAGCACCGAGGCGACGACCGACACGACCACCGGCTGACCCCTCGCTGTTCGTGGGTTTCGGTGTGACCTGCTCACGTTGAAACCCACGAACAGGGAAGGGGGCGAACTGGCCGGTCAGGGCCGCCCCCCACCCTGACCGGCCACAATGGTGTCCGACCCGCTGCCCACTGGAGATGGCAATGCCCACCGTGTTGATCGCCGATGATGACCGAGCTATCCGCGAGTCGCTAGCGCGCGCCTTGAGCCTGAGCGACTACCAGGTCGTCCAGGCCAACGATGGCGCTGCGGCACTGTCGCTGGTGGCCTCGGCGAACCCCGACGTGGCCGTGCTTGACGTGATGATGCCGAACGTCGACGGGCTCACGGTGTGTCGGGTGCTGCGCTCGGAGAAGAACCGCCTGCCGATTTTGATGCTGACGGCACGCACCGAAACCGCCGACCGGGTCGCTGGACTGGATGCGGGAGCGGATGATTACCTGCCCAAGCCGTTCGATCTGGAGGAGCTGTTGGCCAGGATTCGGGCCCTGCTGCGCCGCACGCAACCTGACGATGCCGACGCCGGCGAGGCCGAGGTGCTGAGGATCGCCGACGTGCGTGTCGACCCGCGGGCTCGGCAGGCGTGGCGTGGCGATCGCGTGGTCGAGTTGTCGAAGACCGAGTTCGATCTGCTCGAGTTGCTGCTGCGCAACCAGGGCATCGTCTTGGACCACACGACGATCTATGAACGGATCTGGGGCTACGACTTTGGTCCGGACTCAAAGAACCTGGCCGTGTACATGTCGTACCTGCGCCGCAAGCTCGAGCTCGACGGCGAGGATAAGTTCCTGCACACCGTGCGCGGTGTCGGCTACGTGGCCCGCACATGAGCCTGCGCGTCCGGATCATCCTGGCGTTAGCCGTGCTGGCCTCGGTGGCCACCGGGATGATTGGTGTGGCCACCTATCAATCGACGCGCAACGAACTGCTACGCACGATCGATCACTCGTTGGACGACGCAGTCCGACAGATGCCTGCGGGCTGGAACGCGAGCGGCGACAGCGACGACGGTCCGCCGATTCCGCGGGTGGGTCGCGGCCGTTTGCGTGAGGCCGTGTTCGTCCAATTCGTCAGCGCCGACGGCACGATCAACAGCCGTTCCTCTGTCGAGTTGCCGGTCAACAAGACCGAGCTGGCGTTGGCTGCTGCCGCGCAATCAGGCCGGTCGCGTCGCGATGTTGACATCGATGGCGAGGAGTTCCGGATGCTGACGGTGTCGGCCCCGAACGGTGCAGTGCAGGTGGCGCGGTCGTTGGCCGAGACGAAGACCTCGCTGGGCACGATCGCCCGTCGAACCCTCTTCGCAGTGACCGTCGTCGTCGCCGCGGCGATTCTGATCGGTTGGTGGATCGGCCGGCACATCACCCGCCGGCTGTTCCGCTTGAACGCCGCGGCGCGCGCCGTGGCATCCACTGGCGATCTGGACGTGCCGATTCCGGTGTCGGGCAACGACGAGGTCGCCGAGCTTGGGCATTCGATCAGCGGGATGCTCGGCGCGCTCGGCGCCAGCCGCGCCGCCCAACATCAGCTGGTGCAAGACGCCGGGCACGAGTTACGCACACCGCTGACCAGTCTGCGTACCAACGTGTCGGTGTTGCGCCGCTACGACACGTTGAAGCCCGAGGATCGCCAGCAGATCCTCAGCGATCTTGATAGCGAGACCCGCGAGCTGACCGAGCTGGTCAACGAGTTGGTCGAACTGGCCACCGATCGTCGCGATGTCGAGGAACCGCAGGTGATCGATCTGGGCGCGACGGCTGAGCGCGTCGTCCAGCGGGCCCGTCGTCGGTCGGGGCGGGAGATCACCGTCAGCGTCGACGACAGCCGGGTGCTGGCTCGCGATCACGCCATCGAGCGGGCCATCCACAACTTGGTCGACAATGCGGTCAAGTTTTCCCCTGGTGGCCCAATCGAGGTCACCGTGCAGGCCGGTACGGTCACGGTACGCGACCACGGCGCAGGTATTGGCGCCGAGGATCAGGTCAAGGTTTTCGACCGCTTCTATCGCGCAGTTGACGTGCGCAGTCTGCCCGGCAGCGGCCTTGGCCTGTCGATCGTGCGTGCAGCCGCCGAAGCCGACGGCGGAACCGTCTTCGCTCGCAACGCCGTCGGCGGCGGGGCCGAACTGGGCTTCACCTTGCCGCTTACGGTCACGAACCAGTAACCACCGATCGGTAGCGTGTCGCCGTGCTGCTGGAATGCCCGCCGGATCCCTGGCGAGTTGTCGTGCTAGGCCCCACCGCACTGTTTGATGCGTCGGGACGGGAGCGAGCCGTACTCGCCCGCCAGGATCTAAGAGTTCTCACCAGCCTGGTCGCCCTTGCCCATGGTGAACTGGTCGACGTCGGTGTCATCGAGGACGCGGCGTGGAGTCCACGGCCGTCGGCACGGGCTTTGGGATCGTCGATCTACCGCCTCCGTGCCGTGCTGGGTGGGGAATCGATCGTCACTCGGCGTGGCATGGTTGGTCTCTCGGAGCTGGTCCGCAGCGACTTGGTTGAGTTCGCCGCGGCGTTCGATCAACGAGCCGTGTCCGAGGCGCTGTCGCTGGTGCGCGGTCACCCATTCGAGTCGATGGGTAACCAGCCCGAATGGCAGCGGCTGCGTCGTCGCTGGGAGGACCAGATCGACGCGGTCCGCGATATCCGTGTTCAGCAGTTGATCGATCAAGGCTCACTCGCCGAGGCCAGCGATGTCCTCCACGAGCAACTCACGAACAGGCCGAGTGTCGGCGACCGATGGGTTCGATTGATCGACGTGCTCGCCGGTCTCGGTCGGCGCGTCGACGCGCTACGAGCCGCCGGGCAGGCCCGCCAGGCCTTGACAGATGCAGGGCTCGAGCCTGATCCAGGGCTGCTCGAACGGGAGCAGATGCTGCTGAAGGGTTCGTCGATCGAGGTCGGCGCATCGCCGGCCAAGGTGCCGCGTGTCTCGGGAGCGGAACACTTCTGGAAACGATCGGCGACCGTCCTCGGTCGAGATGCCGAGGTGCGCGACATCGTCGCCGCAGTCTCGACCGGCCTAGATCCGGTGATTGCCTTAGTTGGCAAGCCCGGGATGGGCACGCTGCGTGTTGCTCGCGCCGCCGTTGGCGTCCTCGCTCAGCAGGACTGGCGTGTCATTGTTCCCGGCAACGGAGCGGACTTGACCGATGCATGGGAGCTCGGCGCAGAGGCGGAGCCAACCAAACGCCGGCTGGTGGCCGTCGACTGGGCACACCACGATCTCGCCCAGCTTCGTCGGCTGGCACAGCAGGCCGTCAGCCCCGGGACGCGTCGCGTGCTGCTCCGTTGCGTCGCCTCCAGTGTGACGGATCGTCGCCTGCCCGAACACCTCGACGAGGCGCTGGGGACCCCGGTTCACGTGATCAAGGTGGGACCGATGGGCGCGGCCGCATTGCTCCAGATGGCCCCGGCAGCGGCCGAGTCGCTTGGTGTCGATCGCTTGCAAGGCGTGACGGGTGGGTTGCCGGCGTTGGCGCGAGAGGCAGAGTCGTTGGCGCTGACCGACCGGCCTCCGACGCTGGTCGAAGTGACGGTTGTTGAAAAGCGGCTGGCGACACTCAGCGCGGAGTCGGCGACGCTGGTTGGGGCGCTCGCCCTGCGCGGTGGCCGGGGTTCCCGTCAGGTGCTCGCTGGGTTGATGGGTCTGGATCAGGCCGCGCTGCACCCCCTGATACACGAACTTGGCGAGCAGGGATGGCTGACGGAGGTGACCGCCGAAACGGTGGCGATCGATGCGCAACTGGCCGCGGTGGTGGTGGCGGCGACCGATCCTGCCGTCGTCGCCGATTTGGCGCTGGGCATCCGCCGAGATCTTGGCGACACCGTGGTCGACCTGCAGGTCAGAGCGTCGATCGCCCAGTTGACCGGTGGGCACGACGCGTGGCAGGAAGCGGTCGACTGCGCAATCGCTCTATCCGCTGCAGAAGTGGAGGGCATCCAAGACGACCTCGTTGAATGCATCGAGAACATGCTGGTGGAGATCGAGGCGCGGCAGAAGCCGCCGGCCAACGTCCCGGTGCTCCAGTCCCAGCTTGGCCTGGCGTTGCGAAGTCAGGGACGGATTGCGGAAGCCCAGCGAGTAACGGGCCTCGCCTACCGAGCCAGTTTGCAGGCGTCATCGACCGAGTTGTTTCGGGTGATCAGCAACGCCGTCTTCCCGGCGGCGGTGTCGGCGACCGATGACGGTGAGCCAAGCCGGGCGATGGTTCGGGCGTTCCTCCGGCGCAACGATCTACCGGTCGAGATCGAGTTACAAGCACAGGCCATCGCCGCCTTCCATGAACTCGCCCGTGGTGAGTATGGGGTCGGAGCCTCGATGGCGCGCGATGTCGTGCAACGGGCGAGCGATGTCGCTGATCAAGCGCTGATGGCCGAGGTCTGCGGGCATGTCATCCCCGACTTTGCCTTCGAACGTGGTCTCGCCCACGCCGCTGAGGTGACCTATCAATTTCAGTTGTGGCGCGGCCATCTGGCCATGGCCAGCCGCGCCCTGGTCTACCTGCTGTGTTCTCGTCTGCGACGTGGTGAGGCGACGTTCGCCGATCCGTTGCTCGGGGAGTTGATGCTGCTGGTCGATCAGGCCAGCGTCCGATCGGCAGAGGTGCGCGCCACCGGGATTCTTGGCGCTGCGTTTCTCTTGGGGATCCGCACTGATTGGCCGTTCGATCCCAGTTCGATCAGGCCGGTCAACAACCTCCCGGTGCTCGTCGCCGTCACCCGTCTTTTTGCCAACTTGCGCACGACCCCGGACTGGACGACCATGTCCCCGGTTCTGCTCATCGGCGACCCAGCTTCGTGGCGGATCAGCGCTCCTGTCGACGAGGCCTTGTGGCGAGCAGCGCAAGCGGCAGAGGCTGGTGATGCTCATCGCGCCGTCGCCGCATTCAACCAGGCAATGACCGGCCCGGATGGGCGTGACCGGGACCTGACCACGGCGCAGCAGTCGCCAATCGTCGTCACTCGATTGCCGCTGGCGTGCCAAATCGTCAACCGACTCGGCGATCGCGACTTGGCGAGCCGTCTCCTGCGCGCCCACGTCCAGTTGCGCGGCACGGACCTGTCGATGCTCCCAGTGGTCCATCTCGGCCCGGCAGCAAGCTGGCTGGCGTCGATCGCCGAGCTGGCCGGCGACCCGCTGGCAGCGTCATTACACGAAGAGGCAGGAGCACGTTTGACAGCACTTGGTGCCCGCGTGCTGGAGAACCGGTAGCGCTCCTCGCACAGCGGGTCAGCCAGAAGGCCAGCACCCCTACGGATACACTCGGCGCCGTGCCCACGGCGTTGCCATTAGCTCGTTGGAGAGTTGCGCTGCTCGGACCGACCAAGCTGATCGACCAGCACGGCGCCGAAGTTCAGGCGGTTGACCTGCCCCGCCAGGACTTGCTCATGCTCACCGCTTTAGCGGCCTTGGCTCACGGTGAAGGAATGGTCGATGCCCAGGTCATCGAGGAGCATGCGTGGCGGGGCACACCTTCGCCGCGATCGCTGCAGTCGGCGATCTACCGGCTGCGCTCTGTCATGGGCAGCGACGCGGTGGAAACCCGACGTCGAACGGTGCGCCTGTCGAGCGCAGTCGCCGTCGATCTCGATGAGTTCCTCTCTACCGGCGTCGATGCAGCCGGTCGGCAAGCTGCGCTCGACTTGGTTCGTGGTATCCCATTTCAGACGATGGAGGATCACCCTGCGTGGCGGACGTTGCGCGGCGCGTGGGAGCAGCGTATTGCTGCCGTCCGCGACGCATCGCTCGACGCGATGATCGCCGCCGGCGAGCACGCCGAGGCGATCGGCTTGTTGGCGGAGCAGCTGGCCGCCAATCCGCAAGTCAGCGGACATTGGGTGCGCATGGTCGATTCTTTGACGGCCCTCGGTCGGCGTGTCGACGCGCTGCGTGCTGTCGATCACGCCCGCCGCGCCTTGGCCGATGCCGGTCTCGATCTCGATGAATCGCTGCTCCAACGCGAACGCTCCATACTGGCCGGAGATACTGGGTACGTCGATCGTTCGGTCCAAGCGACACGCAGCCACCCCACTGCGGGGGCTCGTCCCGCTCAGGGCGCGGCGAGCGCGCTTCTCGTTGGCCGTGAGAACGACATCAGTTCGATCGTCGACACAGTGAATACGACGTCGATGCCGGCGGTGGTTGTCCGAGCACGGGTTGGCCTGGGTGGGCGAAGTGTTTGCCAGGCAGCGGTGTCGCGGCTGGCCGACGAGGGCTGGCGGATCGTCACCGTTCCAGCTCAGATCGACAACATCGACCAATCGGGGGCGCTGCGGCTGATCTGCCACCTGCTCGGGTACACGACCGACGAACTCGCCGTCGACAGCTTCGACGTCGCCGACGCTGCTAGGCATGTCGGTGGGCGGACACTGTTGGTCTACGGAAGTGTCAACCAAGGTCCACGACAGGTTTGGGATGCCCTCGTCGTTGCTGCGACGCTTGCCGGTGACGCGCTTCGCTTGTTTGGGTCGGACGCGAACCACCAGTTTGATACCGAATCTCCCTCGGTTGCCTTCGTCGACCTTCGTCCGCTGCCGAACGGGGTGATCGCCCAGATCGCCGGGGACAAGGCTGTCGCCCTCCTGGGCGAGAACGAGCTCGCGTTACTTACCGGTGGCGGGCCAGGGTATGCGCACGACGTTGGCACGGCAGTCGAGGCTGATACACCGTTGTACGGCATCATTTTGCAGATCGTCAACCGGCGGATCGCCGCGTTGTCACCATCTGCTGCCCGTCTCCTGGCGCTGGTCGCCATCGTCGGGGGGCGACTGAATGCTCGAATTGCAGCGCGTGCGTTCGGATGGTCGATCGCCGAGGTCGAAGCCGAGACCCGACTGCTCGCCGATCACGGCTTTGCGATGTTCGGGGCCGGCGATGTCGAGATCGTGATCGATCGGTGGCTGGCGATGCGGGTTGGTGACGTGCTGCCGTTGGCGGTCCGCATCGATGTCAAGAACGCAGTGATTGAACTACTGGGCAACGACACGCGGTCGCTGTGGATGCGCAGCCGGGCGCAGCTGGCCGCGGATCCCATCGACGGTTGGCGAACGGTGATGACCGAAATCCTCACGGTTGGCGAGGTCGAGGTTGAGCGCGATCCAGAAACGCTGATCGCGCTGATTGATTCGGCGTTGCCGTCACTGTCAAGGAGTCCGGAGGTCGAACGTACCGGTCGGCCGCGGCTGTTATCGCGTCGGGCGATGGCCAAACGACTACTTGGCCAGCTGTCTGAAAGCTGGATCGACGCTGCCGCTGCGCATCGCGACGCGTTGCGTGCAGGTGACGCGGAGTTGCAGCTTGACCTGATCCGCGAGTCGAATTATCCGGCATTAGTGGCGGCCACCGATGACGGCGAGCAGGTTCGGCGACTGGCCGATAGTTTCGCCGCACGACCTGGCCTCAACCCTCAACTTCGAGTTCAGGTTGATGCAATTCGGGCGTTTCACCAGTACGCCCGTGGGATGCGCTCGACCGCCAACTCGATGGCGGAGGGGTTGCTTGTCGAAGCGCAGCGATTCGACGATCCCAAAGTGGCCCGCCGGGTGGCATCGACGATCGCCTGCGACGTGCTCTATGACCGATCGCGGACCTCCGAGGCGGCTTTTTCTGTCGATGCCGAGCGGGCCGCAGGCAGCTTCGCGTTGGCCAGCAGGGCCATGGTCTACCTGCTCTGCGGTCGGATGCGGGCGGGCGAATCGACGTTCGACGACCCGCTGATGGATGACATGTACCTGCTGTGCGATCCGAATCAGGCAGCGATTACCGAGGTCCGCCTGGCCGCCGTGCAACTCGCCGCCGCGGTCTTGGGTGTGCAACTCGGGCGAACGCTGACGGTCAGCAACGAAGTATCGGATCGCTTTGAGTCACCGTTGCGCAGCGCAGCGCGACGTGCCGCGGTTCAGTTCGTCCTGCGCCGCGATTGGACAAACATCCCTGCTCACCAGATGTTCGGCGATCCAGCCGCCTATCGGATCAGCGCGCCGCTCGACGTGGGACTGTGGGACGCGGCGACAGCGTGCGCCGCTGGGGACACAGCATCCGCCCGAAACTTCCTGGCGACGTTGTCCGAGCCGGTCGTCGACTATCTCCAGTCCTCGATGGTGGTCACCCGTCTACCGCTGGTCACAGCGGTCGCCCGCGCCGTCGGGGATCGCGACTTGGCGGCGGCGCTGCTGGAGATCAACCTCGGACTCTCGGGAACGGACGTGTGCCACTTACCCGCTGCTCACCTGGGACCAGCGGACTCCTGGTTGGCCGATTTGGACGAGACCGCAGCCGACCCGCGAGCGGCGCGGCTGCATGAGTCAGCCGCGGCGCGGCTGGCCGCCTTGGGGGCCAACGTGCTCGAGCTCAGCTGACGCGACGGAGCGGCGCGGCCGCGTCGAATCGACGCTTCGAACGCCTCGCCGGTTGAGTAAACCCGTCGTTGTGTCGCGAGTCCAACGCGAGAACCGACGCAGCCTGCGCTAACCGCGACAGCGGCGTAGCTGCCGACGACGCCTTCCATCTTCACTGCAGGCGTGCCCCACAGGCGGAGGCACCAGATGGAGGAAATGTGATGAATGAGGCGGATCGGACCACCCCTATGTGGGCGCGGTTCAAGGTGATGATCGCCCTGCTGGTGATTGTCGGTTCGGTGGCGACGATGGTGGTTCCTGGCCGCTTGGCCCACGCGGCGCCCTCGGAAAGCACCGTGCAGTCCCCGACGGACGCATCGACGACGACACAGCCGACCACGACACAGCCGACCACGACACAGCCACCGGCCACCATCGCGGTGCCAAACGATGTGCCGACGAGCGCGGCAGCGTCGACGACGTCGACCACTCCGGTTGCGTCGACGACCACGACAGCGGCGAGCACAAGCCCGACGACGACGGCGCCAGCCAAGGCTGCTCGTGTGCTCGCCGCTGCCGCCCCGGTGATCGACCCGGCGGCACGCGCCGACATCACCAAATCGCTGGACGCGACGCAGGGTGCTGGATTCACCTCCCCGGACAACTTTCAGACCGGATCGTTGGTCCGTTACCGGATCAAGATCTCCTGCCTGACGTTGACCTACCCGTGTTACACGGGCACGGTCACCGACGTGTTGCCCGCCTCGCTGATTCCGGTGCAGGTGATCCTGCCGCCGAACAGCACGGTGGCAATGTCCTCGTCGATCAGCGGGCAGACGGTGACAATCAACGCTGGCAACGCCACCGGCGACGCCTCGACCCGTTTCGACGGTGGCGACAGCGCTGAAGCGGTGATCGTCGCCCGGGTCAACGGCAACTTCAATGGTGGGACGATCGACAACCAGGCCCACGTCCAGTTGCCCAACGACACGGGCAAGGACTCCGAGATCGTCACGATCAAGGTGCCGGCCCCGACCCCGCAATACGGCCTGACCAAGTTCAAGAGTGCGCCGGGGACGCCTGCCGCCGGCGGGACGGTGACCTATCAGATGTTCATCACCTTCCCCACGAAAACTGGCAACGTGCCGACCACCGGCGGCACGTTCACCGACACCCTGCCGCTGGGTGCCGAGATCATTAATGCTGGCGGGGGCGTGGTGGGCACGGATGCCAGTGGCAATCCGACCATCACCTGGACGGTGGACGCCTTCGACCCGGCGACGATCGGAACCGGCGAGTGGGGGAGCGGTTACTACGTCTATTCCAAGTTCGTTACCGTGAAATTCCCGTCGCCGCCGTTCACTGCGGGACAGACGGTGACCAACAAAGCTCATCTCACCCTGCACTTTGCCAACTACCCCGACGGCGTCTATACCGCAGATGCCCCGGTCACGCTGGGAGCTGCCAGCTACACAATCGGCGGCGGCAAGCAGGGTCCAACCACCGCTTCGATCGGCCAGAAGAACCTCGGCTTCCGGATCTACTTCGGCAACACCGGCAACGTCGATCAGCACAACCTCACGGTCATCGATCACATCCCGGCTGGCTACACCAACATTCGAATCCAACCGTTCCTTGGCGGCGGTACCACCGCCAATCCGGTGACGGTGTCGTACTCCGCTGACGGCGCGACATGGACGGTGCTGTTCACCGATACGGGTACGGCGTGGGCACAGAATCCCTTCCCCGTCCCGGCAGGCAACAACTGGATCAAGGTCGTGTATCCGACCGTGGTCCCCGGTACCTACGTCGACCGGGCCATCTACTTCCTGGCCGATGCTCCGACCGATGTGCCGGTTGACACGATCGTAAGAAACTGTGCGGATGTTCAGACCGACGAGATGACGGCCCCGGCGACGTACTGTCAGGACACCAAGCTGGTCGCACCGTTCTCGAACCTGTACACCGCCAAACGGCACTTCTTCGTCGACCCCTCCGCCACAGCGATCCTGCCGGGCGAGACCTTCAAATGGCAGATCGCTGCCCGGCCTGAGGCGGGTATTGTCCCCCAGGAAATCCGCCTCGTCGACACGCTCCCCAAGGAATTCGAGTACCTCGGTGTGCGCTGTGCCGGCGTGATCCGGACGGCCGACTGGGGGACGGCGCAGGTCAAGTTGTCGAGTGACGGGGAAGCCGCTTGCGCCGCATCCTCGGTAGCCCTGCTGCCGGCCCCGACCATCGAGCACCTGCCAACCGGGGAGACTCGACTGACCTGGGTCTTCGCCCCATCCACGCTCTACAACGGAAAGGACTGGTCGAATGCGGCGACGGTCGGCATAACCCTGAACGTCAAGACGAAACTGGGGACAGCCGTTGGTAGCTATACCAACCATATGTACGTGCAGTCGACAACGGACCCGACGACGTGCTTCACGGGCCAAAGCGTCACCGGTGTCGATGGCAAGTCCGCATGTGGTACCCAGGATGCCGTGATCGTCGACCAGGCTGGCGTGTTGGCCGGGACGAAGTGGGACGACGGCTATCCGGGCCTTCCGCACGTTGACCAGACCTCCGGCCAGCCAAGTGATGCGTGCCCCGATTGGGGTGGCTATACGCGGTTCCCGTGCGTGGCCCAGACGATTCCCGACGGTGCGTTCAGCTACCGCTGGGATCTGGCCAACGGCGGCAACATCGACCTGACCGACTACGTGTTCTACGACATCCTTCCCTACCTGGGCGACACCGGTGTCAGCCAGACGTTGTCCGGCGCGTCGCGCGGCACGGAGTGGTCCTCCGTGACCCTGACCGGCCCGATCCAGGTGCTCAGCGCACCCGAGAACGCCAACGTGGTGATCGAGTACAACCAGTCGTACAACCCGTGCCGCCCAGAGGTGGCCTCCGGGGCTACCGACAGCAACTGGCAGGGATCGTGCGACAACAACTGGTCGTCGAGTTACGTTGGCGCCAAAAGCTTCCGAATCAAAGCCTTCCAGATGGTCGATGGTGTCCACCCGGCATGGCCGATTGGGACCTCGATCGAACTGCAAGCGCCGATGAAGGCACCGGCAGACGCAGTCGTCTCGCAGCCGAACAACCTGTCGATCGCCTGGAACTCGTTCGCCCACCGCGCCTATCGGCTGAATGGCGACGGAACCGTCGCCCGACTCCTCGCCGCCGAACCGGAGAAGGTCGGGATCATCATTCCGTTCGACTTCTACCGGCTGGGCAACCAGCTGTGGCTGGACAACGGTGCTGCCGCTGGACATGCCGACAACGGCGTGTACGACACCGACGAGCAGCCGATCGGCGGTGCCACGGTGGAACTGTGGGCGGATAACGGTGATGGCGTCTTCGACCCGGCCACCGACAAGAAGGTCAACACGACCACGACCGACGCCAATGGCAACTACTGGTTCAGCATCAACCGCGACACGAAGTACTTCGTAGCGATCCCGTCCGGTCAAACCGGTCAAACAGCAGGTACTTCGACGATCGATCTGGCGGACTACCTGTCGTCCACCGGTCAGACCACCGGCGATAACAAGGACAACGGTGCGCCGCTCGCCGGCTACGCCGCGGTCTCGGGCGTGGTTTCGGTCACCGACCAATCTGCCCCCACGGGCGAACAGGACACCAACGACACGGTCTCTGCGGAGACGGAAGCCAACGCATCGTCGACGGGCCCCGTGGACGACGCCAACTCCGACCTGACGATCGACTTCGGTTTCGTCCGCGATGGCTACTACGACCTGGCGTTGGTCAAGGTGGTCGACAATGCCTCGCCGGTGCAACCGACTGACACGATCACGTGGACCGTGCGGGTGCGCAACCAAGGCACGCTGACATCGGGCGCCGTGACGGTGCTGGACAACATTCCAACCGGTCTGATCTATGTCACCGACTCGTGTGCGGGGGCGACGAGCTGCACGGAGTCGAATGGTGTGATCACCTGGTCGATCGACGACCTGGCCGCAAGCACCGACGTGGACCTGACGTTCAAGGCGACGATCGGCGACGTGACCAAGGCGCCGTTCCGCAACTGGGCGGAGATCGCCTCCGATAGCGGCGACGACAAGGACTCCACCCCGAACAGTGCCGAAACCAACGGAACCGTGGGCCAGGACGCCACGCTGCCGAACGACGACTACGTGGGCATCGACAGTTTGGCCGACGCGACCATCGATCAGGTGGCCGGCGACGAGGACGACAACGACGACGCATCGGTCGATGTGCAACTGGTCTACGACCTGGCGTTGGCCAAGGTGACCAGTGCGACGTCGGTAACCGACGGGGGTCAGGTGACGTGGACGATCCGTGTGCAGAACCAGGGCAACCTGCCGTCTGGTCGATACACCGTCACCGACACGCTCCCGACGGGGATGTCGTTTGTGTCGTGCGCCGGGGCCACGGCGTGCGCCGAGACCGCGGCCGGCTCCGGAGTGGTGACGTTCACCATGCCGAACCTGGCCGCGGGCTCGTTCGCTGATGTCACCCTCGTCACCAAAGTGACCGACATCGCTGCCGGTCCGTTCCGCAACTGGGCCGAGATCTCGGCTGATAGCGGGATGACGCTGTACGGCGTGACCGACAAGGACTCCACCCCGGATACCACCACCGGCCACGACCAGACGATGCCGAATGACTCGTATGTGTCGGTCACCGATCTGGCGACGATCGCCACTGACGGTCAGCCAGCCGACGACGAGGACGACAACGACGACGCCACGGTTGGGGCGAACATCGTCTACGACCTGGCGTTGGTCAAGGTGGTCGACAATCAGTCTCCGGTGCAGCCGACGGACACGATCACCTGGACGGTGCGGGTCCGCAACCAGGGCAACGTGCCGTCGAAAGAGTTCACGGTGAGCGACAACATCCCGACCGGGTTGTCCTATGTGGCTGACTCGTGCACCGGTGGGGCGACCTGTTCGGTGACGGGTACTCAGGTGTCCTGGAACATCACCGACCTAGCTGCTGGTGCCGAGCTGGACCTGACCTACCAGGCGACGATCAGCGATCTGACCAAGGCACCGTTCCGCAACTGGGCGGAAATCACGTCCGACTCGGCCGAAGCCGTCTACGGGACGACCGACAAGGACTCGACCCCGGACACCGACATCGGCCAGGATGCCACGCTGCCCAACGACGACTACGTGGGCATCGACAACTTGGACGACGCGACGATCGATCAGGTGGCGGGTGACGAGGACGACAACGACGACGCCAGCATCGACGTGCAGGTGGTCTATGACCTGGCGTTGGCCAAGGTGACCTCATCGAGCAACGTCAACGTCGGCGACGACGTGTCGTGGACGATCCGTATTCGGAATCAGGGCAATGTTCCGTCCGGTGTTTACACCGTGACCGACACGATCCCCAGCGGGATGACGTATGTCTCGTGCGCCGGTGCGACCACGTGCTCGCAGGCCGGTGGTGTGGTGACCTACACGATGCCATCGCTGGCTGCTGGAGCGTTTGCCGACATCACACTGGTCACCAAGGTGGCCGACATGAACAAACAGCCGTTCCGTAACTGGGCGGAGATCTCGTCCGATAGCGGAATGACGTTGTACGGCGTGACCGATAAGGACTCCACCCCGGACACCAACACGGGCCACGACAACACGCTGCCCAACGACGACTACGTGTCGATCACCGATCTGGCGACGATCGCCACTGATAGCCAGCCGGCCAACGACGAGGACGACAACGACGACGCGGTGGTCACGGGTGCGGTGCACTACGACCTGGCGCTGATCAAGACGGCCTCGACGACCTCGGTTGCCTACGGCGGCGAGACCACCTGGACGGTGACGGTGAAGAACCAGGGCAACGTCGACAGCGGTCTGTACGACGTCACCGACACCCTGCCGTCGGGCATGGACTATGTGTCGTCGTCGCCTGCAGGAACTGTCAGTGGTTCCGTGCTGACGTGGGCGGATCAGTCCAACTTGGCGCCCGGTGCAACGGCGACGTTCACCGTGGTGACCAAGGCGGTGGACATGACCAAGCGTCCGTTCCGTAACTGGGCTGAAATCAGCAAGGATTCCGGCGACGACGAGGACTCGACGCCGGACACCAACACCGGACAGGACCAGACCCCGCCGAACGACGCGGTCGACAACCACAACGACATCAACCTTGATCAGCCACCGAACGACGAGGACGACAACGACTACGAAGAAGTCGCTGGCGATGTGGTCTACGACCTAGCGTTGATCAAGACCGTGCAATCCGGTTCAGTCGAGCCGGGTGGCGAGGCCACCTTCACGGTCACCGTGGCCAACCAGGGCAATGTCCCGTCGCGTCAGTTCACGGTCACCGACCAGCTGCCCGCTGGGCTGGCCTTCGTGTCGGCCAGCGACAACGGCGTGCCTAACGCTGGCGTCGTTACCTGGACGATCGCCGACCTCGCCGCTGGGGCGACGAAGTCGCTGACGGTGACCGTCAAGGTCACCGACCCGACGCTGCGGCCATACCGCAACTGGGCAGAGATCTCCTCGGATTCATCCGGCCAGTACTCGACACCAACGGCGCCGGTGACCGACAAGGACTCGACGCCAGACAGCAACACCGGCAGCGATCCCGGCCAGGGCATGGGCACCAACCCGAACGACGACGTCGTCAACCACAATGACATCACCAAGGATTCCGTCGACGGTGACGAGGACGACAACGACTACGAAGACCTCGACGTGGCCGTTCGCTACGACCTGGCGTTGGCCAAAGTCGTGACGACCACCGGCACGGTCATCCACGGTGATCCGGTCACCTGGCAGATCCGGGTCCGCAACCAGGGCAACGTCGCCTCCGGTCTGTTCGACGTGACCGACACCCTGCCCACCGGCATGCGGTTCGTGTCGGCCAGCAACGGTGGAACCGCGGCGGGTCAGACGGTGACGTGGAAGAAGCTGCCGTCGCTCGAACCGGGTGCCAGCGTGACACTGACGCTGACCACCCAGGTGATCTCGACGCAGGCCGGCTCGTTCCGCAACTGGGCCGAAATTTCGGCGGACTCGTCGTCGACCTACGGGCCAGATGTTCACGACAAGGACTCGACCCCCGACACGACAACGGGTTCGGATCAGACCTTGCCGAACGATCCGTACGTGGGAATCGACGACCTCGGGCTGATCGACACCGACGGCCTCCCCGGCGGCGACGAGGACGACAACGATGATGCGGTCGTGGTCGTCTCGGCTGTCATCCCTCCGCCCACCGGCCCCACGACGGTCCCGTCGACGACACCCACAACAGCGCCGTCGACGACGCCAACCACACCCACCACCGTGCCGTTCACCGGAACGACCCAGCCAACTGGCACCCTGCCGAAAACCGGCACGGACTCCACCGGCCTGATCGGCTGGGCCGGGCTGATCACGGCACTTGGTGCTGGGCTGTGGCTGGCAACTCGTCGGCGCCGCACCGCCGGGCAGCGCTGACGAAGAACTGCGTCGTTCCTGTCGGGGGACGGGAACGACGCAGTTCACTGCGGTGCGGTCAACAGCTGGGCGCGCATCACCCGGTTGATCTGGGCGCCGATCAGGGCGACCAGGGCGTGCAGGCTGAGCCAGGTCAGCATGGCGATCACGGTTGCGAAGGTGCCGTAGACGTTGCTGGCTTTACTGATCGCTCGTTGGACGATCGTCGTACCGATCAGCTGCAGGACGGTGAAGATCACGCCAGCAAAGATCGCGCCCGGTAGTCGCGTCCGCCACAGGGCTTCCACCGTCGACAACCAGTGATAGATCGAGGCGACGACGACCACGTTGACGATCACTGCGGCGATGAACAGCAAGACCTCGCCGATACCGAACCAATCGACGATGCCCGTCAGCGTCGTCAGGAACACGGTGACCACTTGCGCGGCACCGATGATGCCGATTCCGATCAGTGCTCGCAGACGGCCTTTGGCCATGCCCATCCGGCCTTCGATGGGCACACCGTCGATGTCGTCCATGCCGTTCTGGATGGCCATGAACGCCTTCGTCCCCGACCACAGCGTCACCAGCAGCCCGATGATCAGCACGACCGTATTGCCCTTCAGCTTTCCGGGGTCGCTGGCAAGTTGCGGGCCGATGATCGGGATCTGTTCGGCCGCCGAGTTGACCAGCTTCTCGCGCCACTCTGGCTTACCGCGCAGGATGAACCCGAGCAGGGTGGTCGCCACGATCATCAACGGAAACACCGACAGAAATCCGAAGTGGGCGATCAGTGCGGTGTTCTGGCTGACACGGTTCTCGCGCATCCCATCCAGCACCGACAACACGAAATTTGCGGGGCGCGATCGGCGCCGCAACTGGGCGACCCTCGGCCTCTGTGTCCACGGCGTACTCACCCCGCCGAGAGTAAACGCGTCCCCAGGTGTTACGCGAGGTGCCAGTCGATGGGGGGTTGGGCCGACTCCGTGAGCGCGGCGTTGGTTTTGCTGAAGGGACGGCTACCGAAGAAGCCGTTATGTGCAGACAGCGGTGACGGATGGGCGCTTTCGATCACGGTGTGCCGTGCGGTGTCGATCAGCACCTTCTTTTTGCGGGCCGCCGCGCCCCACAGAATGAAGACGACGCGTTGCGGCTTGTCGTTGACCACTCGCAGGACTTGATCCGTGAATGTCTCCCAGCCTTTGCCGTGGTGCGAGGCGGCCTGCCCGGCGCGCACCGTCAGGGTGGTGTTCAGCAGGAGGACGCCCTGGTTGGCCCAGGCCGTCAGGTTGCCATGGCTCGCCGGCTCAATTCCCAGGTCGCTGTGCAGCTCTTTGTACACGTTGGCCAGCGACGGGGGAATCGCGACCCCTGGGCGCACCGAGAAGCACAGCCCGTGCGCCTGTCGTGGTCCGTGATACGGATCTTGTCCGAGAATCACGACGCGAGTCGATGCATACGGTGTCAGATGGAGCGCAGCGAAGACATCCTCCGCCGGCGGATACACGATCGTTCGTGATCGTTCGTCGGCGACGAACGATTGCAGTTCGGTCCAATACGGCTTGGCAAACTCGGCGCGCAGCAACGGATTCCAGTCGGTCTTCAACGCCGATCCCCAAAGGTGTGTGTGGCCACTGCTCTCTTTGTAGTCGCTACCGTTGCGGGGATGAGTGAGATCCTCGACGTTGACCTACTCGCCTTCGAAAAAGGTGGCAGCGACCAGCGTCGTGCTGTGGTCGACGGAGTTCGGCGCAGTCTGGCGACCGGATTCGTCTACACGCGTCACGACGTGCCCGAGGACATGATCGATACCGCATACGCGATGTTGGCCGAGTTCTTCGACAAGTCACTCGACGAGAAACGCCGCTTCTCTGCCCCGGAAAGCCACGGTCAGACTGGCTACACGGGACTGCTGGTCGAGACCGCAGCATCCAGCGATGTGCCCGACTGGAAAGAGATGCTCAACTGGGGACGAGAACTCCCCGTCGGCCACCCATTGCGCGCCCGCTACCCGCACCGCTACGGACCCCAAGTGTTACCCGAGGCCGCGGTGCCCGGCATCAGCGAGGTGCTGACCACCTTCCATCGATCGATCGAGGATCTTCAGCGTCGCTTCCTGCGGATCATCGCCGAAGCTGTCGGCTGCCATGAAAGCTTCTTCGACGAAATGACCACTGACGGCGCCACGCTGACCCGGGCGATTCGATACCCATCGATGCAGCAGGCGCCCGGGGGCGCCCACGTCTGGGCCGGCGAGCATGGCGATATCAACCTGATCACCGCCCTGCCGCGGGCAACCGCGCCAGGGCTGCAGGTCAAGGTTGACGACCAGTGGGTGGACGCCGTGGCGCCCGAGGGCCAGGTGATTATCAACACCGGGATGATGCTCGAACGGCTGACCAATGGGGTGATCCCGACGGGCGTTCATCGGGTGGTGGCCGATCCCAACTACTCCGGCGAGCGCTACAGCGTCGTCCAGTTCTGCCACCCCACGCCGTGGACGGTGCTGGCCCCGCTGGCAAGCTGCGTGACCGCCGAGCACCCGCAACGGCATTCGGCGATGGTCTCGGCCGACGCCTTGGATCTCGTCCTGTACCAGATCAATCTGGTCGAGGACGCCCGCCGTGTCGACTGACCAACGGTACGACATCGCCGATCAGCACGAAGACGGCGTCGCTGTGGGCGACGCCGTCGAGCCCGTCGAGGCCCCGCCGCCTCCCCCCGACGACCTGCTGTTGGTTGTCGACATCGGAGGGACAAAGATCGACGTTGGGCTGATGACCCGGCGAGGCGAGATGATCGACCGAGCACGCGACGAGGTCGATCACAGCCTGAACGCCGAAGGATTCTTCGACCAAATCGCCGCCCTGGTCGACGAGCAGATGGATCGGGCCCGGTCCCACCACCGCGTCGTCCCGCTTGCCGTGGGCGTCGGCTGCGCCGGGCCGGTGACGGCCAATGTCGCCACCGTCTCGCCGCTGAACATCTATTCGTGGCGTGATTTCCCGTTGAACCAGCGTCTCGCCGAGTTGACCAAGTTGCCGGTCTACGGGGAACTGGATGCCAAGGCGCTGGCCCTGGCCGAGGGCTGGATGGGCGCTGCGGTTGGCAAGCAGAGCTTCTTGGCGATGGTCGTGTCCACCGGCGTCGGCGGTGGGATCGTGCTCGATGGTCAGTTGCTTGATGGACGTACCGGCAACGCCGGACACATCGGCCATGTGGTCGTCGAGCCCAATGGACGTCGCTGTGTGTGCGGCTCACGCGGCTGTCTCGAGGCAGAGGCCTCCGGACCGGCGATCGAGGCGATCACCGGTCGTCCACCCACCGAGCCGACGTACGAGATCATGCAACGCACCGGCCGACTGGTCGGGACGGCGGTGGCATCCGTGTGCAACCTGCTGGATCTCGACCTGGTGGTCGTCGGCGGGTCGGTGGCCCTGGGTTTTGGGGCGACGTTCTTCAACTCGGCACAGGATGCGCTGTCCGTCCACTCCCGGCTGGCGTTTAGCAGCGGGACGCGTATCGTGCCGGCCCGCCTCGGCGACCGTGGACCGTTGATCGGCGCGGGCGCTGTGGCGATTCGCGGTTTGCATCGCTCACGGCAGGGGAATCGCAGGACCTGAATGTGTTCACGGCTACCCTTCGGGAAGCTCGCGTTTTGAGCACATTCGGGAAGGGATCCAGATGACGAAGGTTCGGAGCACCGACGGCTCGATGATCGATGATCGTCGCGGCCAAAGCAGCGGTGGTGGGGGCATGTTCCCCGGGCTCCCAGGTGGGGGCGGTGGCGGCTTGCCGTTCCCGACAAAGGCCGGCGGTGGGCTGATGACCATCCTGCTGCTGCTTGCGGCGATGTTCTTGCCGAAGCTCCTAGGCCAGCGGTCTGCCGCGGCACCGACCGGCGAGCCCTCGGCCGAAGTGCAGGACGGATCGTGCAACAGCGACCTCGAACAGGTCGTCTGTGGCGCCACGGTCGACGTGCAGAACTACTGGCAAAAGGCGTTGCCGCAGTTCTTCGGCCGGGACTATGCGGTCACCAAGACGGTGATGTTCACCGACGCGGTGAATACCGCGTGTGGCCAGGCCACCTCACAGGTCGGTCCGTTCTATTGCCCGCTCGACAACCTGGTGTACCTGGACCTCGGCTTTATGCAGCAGCTTGAGAAGCAGCTCGTTGGCAACACGGCCGACCTGGCCGAGCAGTACATCATCGCTCACGAGTACGGCCATCACGTACAGAACCTGCTGGGCGACAACGCCCGGGTCCAGCAGGCTCAGCAGAATGATCCGAACAACGCCAACAAGTACTCGATCGCCTTAGAGCTACAAGCCGACTGTTACGCCGGAGCATGGGTGGGCGACGCCAACGCCCGCGGCTTGCTGGAGTCTCCCGATGAGATCAAGGAAGCGCTCGCTGCTGCCGAGGGTGTCGGCGACGACCGCATTCAGGAAAAGATGCAGGGTCGTATCGACCCCGAGAAGTGGACCCACGGGTCGGCCGAACAGCGCCAGCAGTGGTTCCAGCGCGGCTTCGACACCCGCGACCCGCGTCGCTGCAACACCTTCAACGACGTCTAAAGGCAACGACGTCTAAAGCGCAGTGACTGGCGTCGACCGCTTCAGCGTGTCGACGCCGGTCAGCTGCTGAATCGACGGTAGATCCGTTCCAACGGACCGACACCCTGACGTGGTACCCACCATGCCGCGGCGATGATCCCGATCAGCCAGAAGCCACCGGCGAACAACAGCGCAGTGTCCAGGCCGGTTGGACGGATCCACCCCAACCAGTCGACCAGCAGGTTGAACACCAATGCATGGGCGATGTACAGCGTCAGCGTGCATCGTCCCGCGGCGGCCAGAGCGCGGCTGACCAACGTGCTGTGGGTGGCTTGGGCGAGCGCGCCGACGATGCAGACCCCGGCGACGGCCGACCCGGCAGCGCACAAGGTGTAGGCGACGCTGCGGCTCCACGGGGTCACATCGAACATCTGCTTGTTCGGCGCCAGGTTGTGGGCAATGTAGGCGACGACGACAGCGACGGTCCCAGCACTGGCCAGCAGGAAACGAACCCGCGGGGTCCAGGGGATCAGCCGGGCGATCACGATCCCCAGGCAAAGGAATGCCAGCCAGGGCAGCACCGGGTGGGTGCCGTTGACGAACGTGTTGAACAACAGGGCGCGTGGCGACCGCGGACCGGGTTCGTGCAGCCAACCGACATCATGACCCGCGTCGGCGCGGTACATCGTCCACCGCTGGATGGCGGCCCCAGCCACGGCCGCGCCAACCCCGATCGTCGCGATCGCGGCGCTACGCAACGTGAAGATGAAGGCGGCGATCACGAACATCGCCCCGTAGTAGCCGAGGATCGTTCCCGGCCAGACCCAGTCGAACAAATACCCGGCGGCGAACAACAGCACGCCGCGGCGGATGAGCACCCAACGGAGAATGTGCTGCCGAGCCCGGTTGCCGATCGCCGACCGGGTCATCAGCGTGACACCCATTCCGGCGACCACGACGAACGCCGCGGCGAAGCGTGTCGACAGCGGTCCTTCCCAGGGGTTGAAGACCCGCGCCGCCAGGCTGTCGTCGGACATCTCTGGGCCCGATGTTCGAAGAATCAGATAGCCGTGGTAGTTCATCACGCACACGCCGATCAGGGCGACGGCGCGGCTGACGTCAAGATCGAGGACGCGCTGGCGGACATGACGCAGCTCGGCCTGGTCGGACGCTTGGTTCACGTCCACGTGATCTGATCGGCATGGATGGAGATCAACGGTCGCTGCACGTCGACCCAGTCGCCGGGTTGGGGGCACGGCTGGCCGGCGGGGATGTGCACGATCGAGGTGTGCATGTGCGCTGGCTCGAGCAATGGCAGGCGAGTTTTGGCGAAGTGAAATGGGCTGAGCCCGTCGTTGTCGGCGATACCAGCCGCGCTGCCCGCGCCGATCAGCGCCACGTGCCCGTCGCTCGGCACCGGTGTGGCTCGATACCCGGCGATCTCTCCCGCGCGGACGGGGCGAACGACGCTGACGTCGGCGCGCAGCCGAAGGAACGACTTCGACCCGTGCCACAAGCGCGATCCAACGCGTTGCAGCAAGCTGCGCGCGGGGTAGTCCCGGCGCAGATCAGCCCATGCCAGGGTGCCGAGATGACTGACCCACAGCGGTACCTCTGCCGGGAGTCGAACCAACCAGGCGTCGATCTCGGCGCGACGCTGGTCGTCGTCGCCAGCCAGCGGAAGGTGGATGCCAACGGCGAACACCGAGCGACCGCTGGCGGCGACCGCGTCGAACACGTCGCCGAGCTCGTCTGGCGACGCCCCGTAGCGGCGCATCGACGAGCACAGTTTGACCATCACCTGTCCACCCCAGTCGCCCAGTGCGTGGACATCGGCAACCGAGCCAACGGTCAACACGACGTGTTCGTCGACGGTGTTGGGGACGACTGTCGCTGGCGTCAGCACGATCGGACGCACGCCGGGTACCAGGTGATCGAGCTCGTACACCGAACCGACGCACACGTACGGCGACAGGGTGGCGGCGATGATATGCAGTGGGGCGCGGCCGAAGCCATAGCCGTTGCCCTTGACCACGGGAACCAGACCGGGCAAGGATTCGGCGACATCGGCAACGTGGCTGAGCCACGCGGTTCGATCGACGGATAGGCGCAGGGTCATCGCGGCGCTGAACGGTAGCCGCCGAGGCGGGGAATCAGGGCAGCAGCCTGGCGTCGACGAATCGCCCCGCGCCACACGCCGGACCCATAGGCCACATCATCGGCGATCGACAGCGCCGTGTAGCGCAGCGGGTCGAGCTGGCGCTCGCCTGTTTGCCAACGGATCAGTGGGCGGCCGATGATCGCTGCGGCGACCACAGGACGAGTGCGTCGCGCGGCCAGTCCAACGACGCCAACCGGCCACCACGATCGAGTCAGCTCGGTGGCAATTGAACGGGCGGCCCCAAGGTGCCCGTTCAGCGCCAGTGATGTCGTGGTCGTCCATGGCAGTTTGGCCAGCCGCCGTCGAAGAGTGACGGCGGTCGTGGCGATCACGCCGCCGGCAACGATCGGCAGTCGCAGGGCGATCGCCGCGACGCTGGCCGCGGTCCATGGGTCGATGCGCAGCGGCAAGGCCCCGGGATGGCGCGCCTCCAACGCCGCAGCGGACGTGCCGTAGAAGAATCGCTGGCGGAGCACCGTCGCGATCGTCGCTCGTGGCCGATGGTGGACCACCGAGCGTGGCTCGTAACGCGCCGTCCATCCGGCCTCGAGCAAACGCCAGACCAGATCGACATCCTCCCCGCTGCGCATCGACGTCTCGAACCCGCCGACTTCGCGGATCGCCTCGGTCCGACAGACGATCGCCGCTGCCGGTACGTAACTGACCCGCGTTCCCGGCGCGATCCGTGCTGGCTGATCGCCCAGATCCAACGGGCTGCGGCTGGCCTCGTACCGACCGACGACTGTTGTCACCGGCACGCTGGCGACTCGAGGAGCGACCAGGGCGACGCTGGGATCGGTGAAGTGGGTGAGCAGCGGATCGAGCCAGGTGTCGGCATCGTGGAGGCCATCGGTGACGGTCACGTCGGCGTCAACGAAGGCGACGAGCGGGGTGGTCACGTGGTCCAGCGCGGCGTTGCGCGCCGCGGCTGGACCACGGTTGACGTCCAAACGGATGAGACGCACTGGTGGGTCGATGTGCACCGCGGGAGAACTGGCGTCGTCGACGACGATCACCGGCGAGCCACGCTGCGCAAGGGGCGGCAGATCGCCGAACACCGGATGGACGATCGTGACATCAGCGGCCGTGAACGGGGACGAGACCGGCCGGGGGTGAATCGCTCCTGCAGCCACGAGGCGCGCTGTCAACCGACCGTGGCCTGCGGGCAGCGCGGCACCCGACTCGATCGCCGCGGCCACCCGTTGGCCAGCGCTGCTCAATCGAAAGACGCGCAGCGGCGACCCACCGATGATCGCTGCGCCGCGGGCAACCCGTCGATACGAGCGATCGAGTTCGAAGCGATCCACGCTGATGCTGGCCGTTTGGGGGGTGGTTACGTCCACCATTCGTCCACCGCGGCGACCAGATCGATGGTCAGCTTGGTGAGCAACACTCGTCCGTGGGTGGCCGACGCCCCGCTCGGATCGCCGAGCACCCCATTGGGACTGACGGCGCGCACCCCGCCGGCGCGTAGCTCGTCGCTCAGCTCGCCGATCGGCTCGGTGCGACCAGCGACAGCGTCGTCGGCGCGCACGAGCTCCGGCGCGATCGCCAACATCAACGACGTCTCGGTGATCCCGGCGTGGGCGTCGCCATCGGTGATCCGTGGCCACCACGACATCACCCGCCGACCCTCGGATTGAACCTGTCGGACGGCACGTTGCACGGGCATCGCGTTGCCGCCGTGACCATTGACCAGCACGACGCCAGCGGCCCAATCGGCGCTCCGGCACAGCTCGATCACGGTGCGCTCCATCACGTAGCGACCGATCGACAGCGTGCCCGGGAAGCCGGCGTGCTCGCCACTGGAGCTGATCGTGATCGCTGGGCCGACAGCGATGTCGCCGGCGTCGAAGGCATCCGCCACGCCGTTGGCCAGGGCGGTGGCGATGCGCGTGTCGGTATCAAGAGGAAGGTGCGGACCGTGCTGTTCAAAGGATCCGACCGGGATCGCCAGCAACGGTCGGCGCACGGCGTGCCACAGATCGGGCCATACCGCATTTCCAAGGTAGTGATCCCGTGACACGTCCCGAGGTTAGACAGGTGTGCGTCGCTACGTGGAGAGGTAGCCCCAATCGATCAACGTGCTGATGATCCGCTGCGCGGCTGCCGGTGGATCGAGCTCGACGACTTCAGCGCGCGCCGGGGCACTGGCCTGCGAGTGAAGCAGATCGCGAATCCGGTCGAGCGCACGCTCACCAGCAGGACCAGCGACGGCCATCGCCCGCGGTCGATAGGGCGTGGTGACCGCCAAGATGGACTCCGGTTGGCGAGGGATTTCGATCCGTTCGACGTACGCGTCGCGCGCCGCCAGGCTGGCGCGTAGACCGGCGCGGCGCAGGCCGACAACTCCGCCCTCCACCGAGATCACCGCTGGCCCCGTGACCCGCAATCGTTCGCGCCGGCCGCCGTCGAGCCGGCGCAACACGTCGATCAGACCGACGTCAAGCCCGACCTGGACCGCGCCCAGGGCCTGTTGTGCACCCAGCGCGGCGGCCAAGAACGCCGGCACGCTGCCCGTGCCACGGTCGTCGGACATGTCGCCGCACCACACCACCACTGCATCCGACAGGTAGGCGGCCAGCAGCTGCGCGGTGGCCGCGCTGGCCATCGCCGACGGGGACAGCAGATGGATGGCGTGCGATGCACCGCAAGCCAGCGCTTCGCGCATCGCCCGCTCGGCACCCGCGGGTCCAAGGGTGATCGCCGTGACCGGCGTGCCGGTGAGCTCGCCGTGGCGCAGGGCAAACTCCAGCGCGGCTTGGTCGGCGGCGCTGATCCCGGCGAAGCGATCGTCGTCGGAATCCGTTTGTGTGCTGACCCACTTCATACAGGCGACGATCGTTGCGCTCATCGTCCGCGCTCGCTCATGTATGACGGAACACGACGCCGTGCCCGCCCTCGGGATAGCTCCAACTGATCGCGCCTTCCTTGTTGCACACCAGATAGCAGGTGCCGCATTCGAAGCACTGCTCGTAGTTGAAGACGATGCCTCCATCGGCGGTGGGCACGAACAGGTTGGCCGGGCAGGCAACCACGCAGTCACGCGTGCTGCAATCCCGGCAGATGGCCGAGTCGACCACGATGTGGGCCTGCTCGTGGATGCGGAACTCGACGGTCCCGATTCGTTCTTCGAACGACAGTGGGAGACGATTGCTGCTCATCAGCCGAATGTCCTCATCCCGGCCCAGCCATCGCGCCCCAACTGGCGTAGTTTGACGCCGGCGCGGCGGCGTTCCTGGGCGAAGATCTTGCGCAGACCCGGCTTGGGGGACGGATTCTCGACGCGGAACATCCGCTCCACCGTATTGGCGACCATCGCCGGGTAGCGATGCTGGACGCGGTCGCTCAACACCAACGCCGGAGCGCGGTGCAGCTTGCGGTGATCGCGCAGCACGTAGCTATCGCTCAGTCGACGCTGATACCCAGCCAGACCGGTGGCACTCAGGTCACCGGCACGTACCGCTTCGACCGCGGCCTGCCCGGCGTACATCCCGCTGCCCATCGCAAAGTTGACACCCTCCAGCCAGATCCCGGCGGCCAGACACATCGCCGCGGCATCGCCGGCGACCAACATGCCCGCCGTGGTCATCTTCGGCATCATCGCCAGGCCGGCCTCGGGGATCAGGTGCGCCGAATATTCCACCAGGGTCGCGTCGGCGACCAACGGCTCGATTGCCGCGTGGTGCTTCAGCCGGTCGATCAGCTCCTCGGGCCGCGTCTTTTGCGCCGCCAGCTTGGGCAGCTTGAGGACCATCCCAACGGCGATCGAATCGAGATTGGTGTAGACGAACGCTCCGCCGTTGACACCGCCGGTGCCGCCAAGGATCTCGATATCGACGCCGTTGCGGCCGCGCACGTTGAAGCGTTCGTCGATCGTTTCCTTAGGCAGGCTCAGTGTTTCTTTGACGCCAAGCGTGTAGTGCCCGGCATCGACCTTCTCGTACAGGCCGGCCTCCTTGGCCAGGAAACTATTGACGCCGTCGCAGGCGATGACCACCTTGGCGGTCAGCTCACCGTCAGGGCGGTCGGTACGCACACCCACCACCCGGCCGTCGTCGCGCAGCAGCCCGGTCACCGTGGTACTGCACAGCAGCTGCGCGCCCGCCGACTCGGCATGGCCAGCCAGCCAGTGATCGAAATCGGGACGCAGGGCAGTGGCCCCGTTGTACGGCGGCTTGCCCCATGCTTCGGTGCGAAAGTCGACGGTCATCGCCTGGGTATCGGTCAACAGCATCGTCGAGCGGCGGGTCACCCACCGCTGAATCGGTGCCTCGTCCCACCAGTTGGGGATCAGCCCATCCAGAATCCGCGGGTAGACAACCCCGCCATACATGTTCTTGCTGCCGGGGAACGGACCGCGTTCCAGCAGCACCACGCTCAGCCCGGCGCGGGCGGCCTCGATCGCCGCGCACGCACCAGCCGGTCCGGCGCCAACCACGATCACATCAACGTCGGTCATCGTCCCTGGCTTTCGTCCATCGGGTCGTCCTTCACTGGTTGTCGATCGGCCAACGCGGTTGCCAGTTCGTTGACGACCGCATTGGCATCAGAAACGATCGCCAGGTCGGCCATCTGCATCATTGGGCAGAACGGGTCGGTGTTGACGGCGATGATGTGTTCGGGGTGGCCGAGCCCTGCGGTGTGTTGCACCGCGCCGCTGATCGCCAAGGCCACATACAGCTGCGGGTCGACAACGACTCCGGTGGTGCCGATCTGGCGCTCGTGACGGACCCACCCACGGTCGGTGACAACACGGGTAGCGCCGACGCTGGCTCCCAGACTGCGGGCGACGCGATCCAGCGTGGCGAACCGATCAGGATGGTCCAGACCGCCGCCGCCTCCGACGATGCGCGGCGATTCGGCGAGGTCCATCGTCGATGCATCGGGTGCCAGTACCTGGACCGACTCGGCGTCGGCGTGGCTGTTGTCGACCGCCACGCTCAGCGTGATGCGCCGCGGCGCTTCGGCATCCGCGGTGACCGCGACGCCGCGCACACCCGGCACCAGCGTGGCCACGAAGGGCAGCGTCGGCGTGATGGTCTGCATCACGGTGCCGCCGCGGCGCACCAGGTCGATGCGCTGTGCCTGGATCCGTGTCGCCCCGCCGTGCAGTTCGCGGCCCAAGGCGGCTGCCAGGCGGGGGGCCAAATCGCGCCCGTCGGCTGATCCGGGAAGGATCACCACGGCGTAGCGGCGCAGCGTGTCGACCAATGCTTCGGCGTACGCCGCAGGTCGGAATGCGCCGACTTCGGCGAGCAAGACCTCGCTGGCGATGCCATGGAGTTCGTCGACGGCGTCGGCGACGCCCGACCCGATCAACACGACGCGACCATCAGCTTCGGCAATGGCTTCGGCTGCCCCGGCGGGCATGTGGCCGTCTCGGACAACAACGACGGCGATCATGGCATCGTCTCCACGTTGCGACGCTTGTTGCGGCGGTGGCGGATCACTTCGATCGCCGCGTTGATGGCGAGGGCGGTACCGAACGCAACCCAGAACGCAGCGGTGTGGTTCTCGTGGAACGGCTTGCCGACCACGTAGGCGAGCCCGGCGCTGAAACCAGCCCAGATCAACACCGCGGCTGCGATCCAGGCCATGAACCAGGCGCGCGACTGGCGGGTGGCCCCGCTGGCCAAGGTGAGCAGGGTGCGCCCGCCAGGAATGAACCGCGCCGTGACCAGCAGGATCCCGCCACGCTGCTTGATCTGCCGCTCCGCCCAAGTCAGCCGGGCAGCGAACTTCGGGTGACGATCAGCACGCCGCTGCAGGGCGCCAGCAAATCGACGGCCGATCGAATAGGCCAGGTTGTCACCGACGAACGCGCCGAGCGCGGCAACACCGATCACCATCCACAGGTTGTAAGGCGCGATCGCGGTGCTCACCGCCACCCCACCGAGGATCACGGCGGTCTCGCCAGGCACGATCGGCACGATCGAGTCGAGCAGGGCGATGACACCGATGACTCCAAGGAACCACCAATTGGCCGACCAGATGGCGAGCCGGTCGGTCAGCGTGGTGACGAACGAAAACGGTCCAGCGACGATCGCGGTCACGAGATCGCCGATCCGACGCGTTCGCCGTCGACGACCGCGGCGTGGGCACGGCGAGGCGCGACACAGTCGCCGACGCGGGTCACGTTGACGCCCGCCGACTTGAGTTCCAGATACAACGCCTCGACCGGGGTCGGCGGCACTGCTAGGACCACCCAATCCGGGGTCCGTGTCTGCTCAGTACCGGTGGGGTGGTGCAACAGGTTCAGGGTGGTGCCGTCGAAGCCCATCGGGACCAAGTCGGTGGACTGGACGATTGCTTTGGCGT
>Ga0073899_10000038_pt1 | contig 126866 bp, 126 predicted proteins | sample KloWWTmetaKNB5Ph_FD_88975 | JGI IMG/M metagenome (GOLD analysis project Ga0073899, IMG submission 88975) | Active sludge microbial communities from Klosterneuburg, Austria, studying microevolution and ecology of nitrifiers - Klosterneuburg... | ecosystem: Engineered > WWTP > Aerobic digester... | reverse complement strand
GCCGGTGCAGCCTTCTTCGCCGGTGCAGCCTTCTTCGCCGGAGCGGCCTTCTTCGCCGGAGCGGCCTTCTTCGCCGGAGCGGCCTTCTTCGCCGGAGCGGCCTTCTTCGCCGGAGCGGCCTTCTTCGCCGGTGCAGCCTTCTTCGCCGGAGCGGCCTTCTTCGCCGGAGCGGCCTTCTTCGCCGGTGCAGCCTTCTTTGTCACTGCCATGTCGGTGCCTTCCTACTTCTTCTTCTTGGTATTGAGGGCGGCCTTGAGCGTGCTGCTCGAGGTGAACTTCATCCGCGTCGATGCAGCGATCTTCACTGCTGCACCCGTCTGCGGGTTGCGGCCGGTGCGCGCCGCGGACTTCGACGTGCTGAACGAGCCGAATCCAGGCCAGGCAACCTTGTCGCCCTTCTTTGCTGCCGCGACGACCGTGTCGAAGAACGCTCCGATCGTGCGGTCGGCGTCGGCCTTGGTCACATCGGCGGCCTTGGCGACTGCCTCGATCAATTCTGCTTTGGTCATGGGGCTTGATACCTCCAGGTATCTGAATCTCTGTACGTCTCGTAACGGATGCGTTACGCAAGGCGTATCGAACAGGCTGACGACCTGGATTTCAAGCACCCCGTTTGTTGCATTTGCAATCAACTCGGCAATGTGACGCCGAACACGTCGACATCCGCTCCGTCGGGGCGGGCTGGTTCACCAAAGGTTCATCTGCAGATCCACCACGCAGCCAAGTCAGCGCGCTACAACTGTCGCATTGTCGATTCGACTGAGGGAGCACGATTGACCGAGTTGCTGTCCATCCCTGCCGAGCCCGCCACCGCCCGCAGCGTTGCGGCGCCGCCGAATCTTCGGGCACGGGTGGTGTTGGACACCTCGGTCCTGATCGCCGACCCGGGGTGCCTCACGAGCTTTTCCGACGTCGATGTGATCATCCCGTTGACCGTGATCGAGGAACTCGACGGATTGAAGTCGCGGCCCGACGATGTCGGCCGAGCGGCACGGGCTGCCCTGCGCACGCTGGAGGACATTCGCGTCACCGCCGGTGGCTCGTTGGCCGAGCCGGTGGTTGTTGGAGGCAACACGGGCGCCACCGTGCAGATCGAGATCAACGGCATTCAACCCACCTGCTGGTCGAGCACGGGCTCGACCCGGCCAAGCCTGATAACCGGATCATCGGTGCGGCGCTCGGTCAAGCCGAGATCGCAACCACACGTGTGGTGTCCAACGACGCGGCGCTGCGAATCAAGGCGGCCCACCTTGGCCTGGATGCGCACGAGCATCAACGGACCAGCGCGCAGCGCGCCGACCAGCGCCCGCCAGGATGGCGAGTGATCGAGACCGACGAGCAGGTGATCGACAGCGCCTACCGCGACGGCTGGCTGCCGATCAGCGCGGTCGCTGACGACCACGAGGCCCCGCCGGAGAACAGCTTCGTCGTCCTCCGCCATGGCTCGCAATCGGCCCTGGTCCGCCGCCGGCGTGGCGTGCTTGACATCCTTCCGCAAAGCACCCCGAGCGCGTGGGGGCTGCGGCCGCGATCGAAGGAACAGCGCTTTGCACTCGATCTGCTGCTTGACCCCGACGTCAGCGTCGTGGCCTTGGACGGGATGGCTGGCACCGGCAAGACCTTGCTGGCGATCGCCGCCGGACTCGAGTTGGTCGTCGAACAACGCGTCTTCGATCGGCTCGCCGTCTACCGCCCGCTGGTGCCCGTCGGCCGCGCCGACCTCGGCTTTCTCCCTGGCGGCCTCGACGAAAAATTGGATCCGTGGATGTCGGCGATCCACGATGCGATCGTCGCCCTGACCGACCAGCGCAGCGACGTCGACGCGCGGCGACTGATCGACGAGCTCACCGGTCGCAGCCAGCTCACCTTGGAATCCGTCACCTTCCTACGCGGCCGCACGCTTCATCGCCAATTCGTCGTCGTCGACGAAGCGCAGAATCTTGAGCCGACCACATTGAAGACCGTCTTGACCCGCATCGGCGAGGACACCAAGGTGGTCTTCACCGGCGACACCAGCCAGATCGACGCGCCCTACCTCGGCGAGTCGAACAACGCGTTGGCCGTCCTGATCCAGGCGTTTGGCGGACAGTCGTGCTTTGGCCACGTTGCGCTGACGGCGTGTGAGCGCAGCGAGGTCGCCAGCCTGGCAGCGGCCTTGTTGTGACACCCCCGGCGTAATGTGGCGGCGGTGGAAGCGCAGCACCGATACGCCGTCGTCGACGTGGAGACGTCGGGCCTGTCGGCTCGCCGTCACCACGTCCTCCAGGTCGGGCTGGTCGTTGTCGACCAGCGCGGCGACGTGCTGGACCGATTCTCGTCATTGCTTGCCCCGCGCCACCGCTGGCTGTTCTTTCGCGCCGGCCCGACCCATATCCATGGGATCACCCGCCGTCAGCTGCGTTCCGCTCCGCCAGCCGCCGACGTGCTCCGCCAACTCGCCCAGCGGATCGGCGACGCCACGCTGGTTGCCCACAACGCTCAGTTCGATATCGCCTTCTTGACGAAGGCGGCTCGCCGCACCGGGGTTGACTTGCCCCTGGGGACCGCCCTGTGCACCCTGACGATGTCACGTCGTCTCGACCCGGATCGACAGCTCTCGCACCGCTTAGGTGAGGTCTGTGCGCGCTACGGGGTCACCATCACGCGGCCACATGATGCGCTGTCCGACGCCGATGCAACGGCGGCCATCCTGCCCCACTTGCTCCGCGACACCGCCGCGGTCGCCGCCGCGTCGAACGATCACACCGCCTCCGTGGCGAACGATCACACCGAGGTGTAGCGGCGCAGCATCACCGTCGCGGTCGTGGTCGCCAGCTCGATCCACTCGGCTGGCTCAGCCAGCTCCGCCCGGTCGCCCAGCCAAATCAGCACGCCGGCCAGCCAGGCAGGACTGGTGATTCGCAGTCGTAGTTCGATGCGCCCATCGTCGAGCTCATGGCGCGACTCGATCGGATACTGGTCCAGCAAACGTTCGGCCTCGGGGCTGACTCGCAACACCGCCAGCGGCAGATCCGAATCGGCAAACCACTGCGGCGAATCGGGCACGGCCACCGGTCGCCGCGGGCTGATCACGCCCGTTGGCGTCAGCGACTCGATCCGGTCGATGCGAAAGACGCGCTCGTCACTGCGCAGGTGGTCGTCGGCCTGCACGTACCAGAAGCCGCGGTCCTGAAAGACCACACGCGGCGTGATCGTCCGCTCGGTGGCCTGATCTGCGTTCGCTCCCCAATGGCGGATGACCACCTGTTCGCTGCGCTGTGCGGCGTTGACCAGTGCGTCGGTGTGCGGCGGCGCGTGCTGATCGACAACCAGCCCGCCACGGCCAAGGGCTGCTTCCAACTTGCCGACGGCGCGAGACAGCGCGCTTTCAGGGTCGGCGCCTGGCAGGGTCAGGGCAGCTCGGGCCCCGGCCAACAGGGCAAACCCTTCGGGGGCAGTCAGGCGGAACGGGCGATCAAAGATCCGCGGCACGCCGGCGTAGACGACACCTTCGTCGATGTAGACGTCGATCATTTCGTCGACGAACGGCGGCAAGCCACACACCGCGGCGAGCTCGAGATCGCGAATCAGTTCACTCTCGGTCACGTCGAACAGCTCGGTCATCTCGGCCACGCTGGCCTCGCCACGCTCCGTGATCCACGGCAGGATGATCAGCAACCGGCGTAGGCGTTCGGCCACCGGGCGCGGGCCGCGGCGGATCATTGTGACCGCCGTGCGGCGACCGAACGCAGCCATGCCACCGTCTGCTGGCGCACCTCGGCGGGACCGACCACCTCGGCCTCGTCTCCCCAGGAAAACAGCCAAGCGCGAAAAGCGTCGCGGTTGGCGCAGGGCACCTCGACTGTCACCGATCCGTCGGCATGTTCGGCGGTCTCGCCAAGCAGCGTCGCTCGGCGGCTGTAGATCCGAACCACCGCCCGATCGGCCGTGTCGTCAGTGGCGCCCAGTTGTCGTGCATCGGCCGGAAACGCCGTCGCCGCGTCGAAGTTGGAGGGCGCAACAAACGAATCCGGCGTACCGATCGCGACCGGGCCTTCGATCCGGTCGACCCGGTAGGTGCGCTGCTCGTGTTGATCAAGATCGTGGCCGACCACGTACCAGCGTCCGCTGCGCAGCAGGAGCCCGTACGGCTGAAGGCGCCGCTGGATGCCGCGATACGCGAACGTCACCTCGCAATGGCTGGCCACGGCGCCGTGCAGTGCCGGCAACTCATCCAGCTCTGGCACGTAGACGTTGATCAACGCGGCGGCCTGCGGCGCGGCGTTGGGTGCATCGCCGCCCAACTTGAGCACGCCCACCGAGCCTTCGCTGAGCCGGGTGGTGGCCATCGCCAGTTGCAAGGCTTGGCGCTCGTCCGGGCGCAGGTCCAGATCGGCGAGCTCGTACTTACTGCGCTCGATCCAATACGCGGTGCGGCCAGCCTGATCTCCGCTGAGCACCTCCATCTCGTAGGGGATGCCGACCTCGCGCATCACTGCCTTGTCGCGCTCGAACGCGCCACGGAAGGCCGCCGGGTTTGCCGGATACATGCCAGCCAACTGATCCCTGATCTGCTCCGTGGTCAGTGGTCGGCGCGTCTCCAGCAGCAAGGCAACCAGATTCGTAATCCGTTCGAGGGCATCCACTAGCTCGGTAGCGTAGGCCGCGCTCCCCACCTGTCACCGCCTACGCTGACCCGGTGACTCCCCTCGACGCCCTCCCCCAGCCGGCCACTCGGCGGCGTGCCGTGCGGATCACCCCCGATGCGTTGCGTCATGTGCGCGCCGGACACCCATGGGTATTCGACCGCTCGGTCAACAGCGTCAGCGACACGCCCGGTGCCGAACTGGCGGTGGTCTTCGACAAGAACCGCGAGTTCGCCGCGATCGGGTTGTATGACCCGAGCTCGCCGCTGCGTTTGCGAATCCTTCATCACGGATCACCGACACCGATCGACGAGGCGTTCTGGCAGGCACGCATCGACCGAGCGGCCGACCTGCGCAGCGGATTACAGCGCTCGGCCACCACGGGTTACCGCTGTATCAACGGCGAAAACGATGGCATTCCCGGGCTGATTCTCGACCGATACGAGGACGTCGGGGTGGTCAAGGTGTACACCGCGGCGCTGGTGCCGCATCTGCGGCCGATCGTCACCGCCGCGGCGCAACGCTTTGGATTGAACACCGTCATCCTCCGCCTGGCGCGGCGCGTCGATATACCCGTTGCCTGGCGCAACGCCGTGGGCGACGGCATCGCTCTACTCGGCGAGATTCCGACGAGCCCAATCCTGTTCCGTGAGAACGGGCTGCAGTTTGAAGCAGACGTCGTCCACGGCCAAAAAACCGGACACTTCCTCGACCAGCGCGACAACCGAATGTTGGTGCGCGATCGCTCGAATGGGATGCGCGTCCTGGACATGTTTGCCAGCACCGGCGGGTTCAGCGTGTATGCCGCGGCAGGCGGCGCGGTCCAGGTGGTTTCGGTCGACATCAGCGCGCCGACCTTGGCGGTCGCCGAACGAAATCTGGGGCACAACGGCTTCCACGGCGACCAGTACCGGGCGATCGTCGGCGATGCCTTCGAGGTCTTCAAAGGGCTCACCCGGCGACGTGAGCGTTTCGACATGGTGATCATCGACCCACCGTCGTTCGCTCATCGGGCCGACGACGTCGGCCGTGCGGTCGACGCCTACAGCTCGCTCACAGAGGCGGCGATGGGCGTCCTCGACCCCGGCGGAACGTTGGTTCAGGCGTCCTGCTCCAGCCATGTCGACGAGCAATCGTTCGTCGCCGCCGTGCGCCGCGGCGCAGGCGCCGCCGGATTCGACCTGGGACTTGAACTGGTCACCGGACACGCCGTCGATCACCCGGTCGGGTTTGCCGAGGGGCGTTACCTGAAGGCGGTGATCGCCGCGCCGAAGCGAATCAATCGGCCGCCGGTCGCGGCCGGCGGTGGTCGCGGTACCAGGTGATCAGCGCATTCGTCGAGCTGTCGTGATCCAGCGGTAGATCGTCGTCGACCAACTCCGGGGTGATCCGATTGGCCATCGCTTTGCCCAATTCAACGCCCCATTGATCGAAGCTATTGATCCCCCAGATGCAGCCTTGGACGAAGACGATGTGCTCGTACAGCGCGATCAGCTGACCGAGGACATTGGGCGTCAGTGCCGGAGCCAGCATCGTGGTCGACGGCCGGTTCCCCGGAAACACCCGCGCCGCTCGCTGATGTGCTGGGATTCCCTCGGCGATCACCTGCTCGATCGTCTTGCCAAACGCCAAGGCCTCGCCTTGGGCGAACAGGTTGGCCATCAACAGGTCGTGCTGGTCATTGGCCTGCTGATCGTCGCCGGGCACGGTGGACACGGCGAAGCCGATGAAATCCACCGGCACCAAACGAGTTCCCTGATGGAGCAACTGGTAAAAGGCGTGCTGGCCGTTGGTCCCGGGTTCTCCCCAGACCACCACCCCGGTCGTGGTCTGCACCACCTGACCGTCTCGGCGGACACGCTTGCCGTTCGATTCCATATCCAGTTGCTGAAGGTACGCCGGAAAGCGACGCAAGGCATGAGCGTATGGGAGCACCGCCTTTGTCTCGGCGCCAAGCACGTTGCTGTACCACACGCCCAGCATCCCCAACAGAATCGGTGCGTTGTGCGCTGGCGGTGCGCTGCGGAAGTGATCATCGATCGTTCGGAAGCCAGCCAGGAAGTCGGCGAACCCGTTGGGCCCGATGGCGATCATCAAGCTCAATCCGATCGCCGAGTCGACCGAATAGCGGCCGCCGACCCAGTCCCAAAACACGAACATGTTCGCCGTATCGATCCCAAACGCGGCGACCTCGGCGGCATTGGTACTGACCGCGACGAAGTGGCGCGCGACGATGGCCGACGAATCCAGGCCGGCGCTCCCGGCCAATCGATCCAGCAGCCAGGCTCGCGCGGCGCGAGCGTTGGTCAGCGTTTCGATCGTGGTAAACGTTTTCGAGCTGATCACGAACAGGGTGGTCGCTGGGTCCAGATCGCGTAGCGCATCGTGCAGATCGGCATCATCGACATTGCTGACGAAGCGGCAACGCAACTGCGGGTCAGCAAACGAGTCGGTGGCCAGGTAGGCCATCGCCGGCCCCAGATCGCTGCCCCCGATCCCGATGTTGACCACCGTGCGGATCCGTTGACCAGTGGCGCCGGTCCAATCCCCCGACCGCACTCGCTCGGCGAAGGCACCCATCTCGGCCAGCACGTCGTGCACGGCCGGAACGACGTTGTGACCGTCGACCTCCACCACCGCGTCTGGGCTGGCGCGGAGCGCGGTATGCAACACGGCGCGCTGCTCGGTGGTGTTGATCTTTTCGCCCGCAAACATCTGGTCGCGACGCGTCTCCAGATCGGAGGCGTCGACGACTGCAAGCAACGCGGCCAGCACGGAATCATCGAGCAGATTCTTCGAATAGTCGATGGTCAGATCGCCAGCCGTGAGCCGATACCGACTGGCTCGTTGCGGATCGGCGGCAAACAGCACACCGAGCGGGTCGGGTCGGGGCGTCGCCAGCAGGTTCTGCCAGGCCGATGAGGTCGTAGCGGAAGAGTATGTATCGCTCACGGGCCGACCCTAGCCAGGCACGGGGAGCGCCGCCGCCGCGGCCTGATCGGCGATCACCACCGTGCCCGCCCGACGCAATCGACTGGCCGGCAGGCGGTGATCGTCCAACAACCACCCAGCGAGTGCTTCGGCCTTCGCTGCCCCGGTCACCACCATCAGCCGGCGGCGGGCGTCGTTGATCGGTCGACGGGTCAAGGTCATCCGTCGCGTCTGCTGATAGATCGCCGAGATGGCGACGTCTCCTGGCTGATCCAGCGCGTCGTCGCCGGGAACCCACGAAGCGGTGTGGCCGTCGTCGCCAAGACCAAGATGGACGACGTCGACGTGCGCCGGCAGCCGACGGGCGTACTCCGCACAGGCCCGGTGTTGATTGGGGGCGGTCACCGGCATCAGCACAACATTGGCCTGCGGCGCGGGCAGCACCTGGAGGAGCGCTGCGTTGCGCCGCGGGTCGCCGTCGGGGACGATCCGTTCGTCCACCTGAAACACCTCGACGCGAGTCCAGTCGATCGCCGCGGTGGCCAGGCGCTCCAGCATCGCCGCCGGCGTCCGACCACCGCTGAACGCCACGCTGGCCCGCCCACGATGACGGATCGCTGCGCCCAACGAGCGCGCCAGCCACGCTGCGGCAGCGCCAGCCGCATCGGCGGGGGTCTCGACCACGCGAATGTCCACGTCCGCACGTTAGGCGCCGCCGTACACTCGCCGAAGTGAAGGCACATTCCGGTCGGGCCCTATTGATTGGCCTGGCCGCCTACACGATGTGGGGCCTGCTGACCATCTACTGGAAGCAGCTCCATCGCTTCAATCCGTTCGAGCTGATCGCCTGGCGGGTGGCGATGTCCGCTGCGGTCATGGTCGGGGTGGTGACGATCTGGCGGCGATGGAGTCTGCTGACATCCGGCTTGCGGGCGTCCGGCGTCCGCCACCGGGTCGTGCTGGCAGCGCTTGCCGTGTTGGTCAATTGGACGGTGTACGTCTGGGCGGTGGTCCATGGCCACGTGCTCGAGACCGCCCTCGGCTACTTCATCGCGCCGCTGTCGACGATAGCGGTGGGCGTCTTGGTGGTCGGCGAATCACTCACGCCAGCCCGCCGGGTGGCTGTGGTCCTTGGCGTCATCGCGGTCATCATCCTGGGGTTGTCCGTTGGGCGCGTGCCGTGGGTGGCCCTAGCGATCGCCGTCTCGTGGACTTCCTATGGATTCCTCAAACGGACGATTCCGTTGAGCGCCGTCGATGGGATGGCCGCCGAGGTGTTCTTCCTTCTTACGCCAGCGGTGATCGTGATCGGAGCGATGAGTGGGGCGGCAGACAGCGTCGTCGGCGCGGCGTCGGTCGGTCAGATCGTGTTGATCAGTATGGCTGGATTTGCCACCGTGATCCCGCTGACCATGTTTTCCTACGCGGCCCAGCGCGTACCGATGACTGTCCTGGCCCCCACCCAGTACGTGGTCCCGTCGATCAACTTCCTGCTCGGCTGGCTAGCGTATCACGAGCCGCTGAACACGTCGCGGATCGTCGGTTTTGCGATGATCTGGATCGCCCTGGCGCTGATTACCGCCGAAACGATCGTGCGATCCCCAGCGTTTGAGCGCCGTCGCCCAGGGGGAACACCCGGGTAACGTACCAATCCACTCCCAAGAACGTTAGGAAGCTCGGACCATGAAGAAAGCCCTCTTGCTCGCTGGCCTGTCGATGGCCGGCCTCGCTGCCTGCGGCGCAGCTGATGTCCAGGATTTCCAAAAGGAAGCCCAGAAATTCATCAGCAACGACAAGAAGGTCCAGGAATTCGTCGGTGCCGACGTCAGCAGCACAACCTGCGAAAAGCCGGCCAAGGTCGAAAAAGGACAAACCTTCGACTGTACGGCGACCCTCGCTGACGGCAAGACGGTCGTGTTGACTGCGACAATCACGGGTGACAAGAACTTCGTCGTTGGAGCGCAGGGTCAATCACCGGTCGATACCACCGATTCGACCGACGCGCCGACAACGACCGGCTGATCAGGAGCAAATCACATGTTGACCAAGCACAGCGTTGCCCTTGCAGGTGCCATGTTGTTAACGATTGGTGCCGCGGCATGCAGCAGCGACGCCAGCAAGGCGATCAAAGCGGGCGACAACACCGCGGTGACGGAGAACAGCCAAGCGGGCAAAACCGTCGAGGTCACATCCGGATCGATCGACATCTCGATCCCCGACATCTCGATCCCCGACATCTCGATACCCGGGATCTCGATCCCGGACATCTCCTTCCCTGGGATCACCCTGCCGGATATCACCGGCATCAGCCTGCCCACCAGCCTCAGCATCCCCGCCGATGGCACGATCAGCAAGGAGATGGTCGCCCAGATCATCGTCGCGATGACAGGCGGCAAGGCCGACAAGGCGTGCATCGAGAAGGTCCTCGGCGACCAGCAAACCTTCGACAAGGTGCTCGAAGAGGGCCCCACGGAAGAAATGATTCAGCTGTTCTCGAAGTGCTTCTGAGGCCACAGCGCCAACAATGACGAAGGGCCCGCCCCACTGGGGCGGGCCCTTCTACGTTGATCAAACGATCAGCGAACGATCAGCTTTCGAACTCGGTGATCAAGCTGCCGACGTCGGTGAACAGCTTCGACGTCGCGTCGTACTGCTCGACCTGGAGCGATTCGACCTGGAACGCGTCCTTCTCGCCATCCATCTTCAGCTCCACGCCATCCAGGGCCAGCGACGGCGCAAACGTGAACGAACGGGCGGCTTCCATGATCGATGCCCGGGTCAGCCCATCGGCCGACTTCATCGCCTGCTGGAGGATGTGCACGGTGACCTCACCGACCGTCCAGCCAACCGACGCCGTGGTGATCTTGTCGCCCAGGCCCAAGCTGGTCATGTAATCCACGTAGGCCTTGACCTTGGCGTCGCCGGCGTTCTTCGGATCGTCAACGTTCTTCAGGTAGTTCGACGTGATCAGACCGTTCGCCGCGGTGCCAGACGCTCCCAGGATCAAGGGGCTGGCGCAGGTGTTGGTCAGGTAGACCTTCGGGTCCCAACCCGGCGTTGCCGCTTTGGCTTCGTCGAGCGTCTTCAGGAACGAGATGCAGCCAGCACCCAGCGGCACGGCCATGATCACGTCGGGCTTCTTCGCGGCAATCGCCGTGACCTGCGACTTCGGCGGCTGCGTGTCGGTGCCCTCGATCGTCTGCTCGTCGACGATGTCCATCTTGGCGCCGCTGGCCTCTTCCTTGAAGGCGTCGGCGTAGACCTGGCCGAACTCGGTGGCCACGGTGAACAACGCCACCTTCGAGCCGTCGGGGAACGTCGAGGCGATGTTCTTGGCGTAGGCCTTGGACTCGATGTTGTACGGGATCAGCCCACCGGTGGTCCATGGGTATTCGGCCACGTCGCCCCAGTCCGGAGAACCGGTCAAGGCCATCAGCTGCGGGTAGCAGTCGTTGTTCAACGTGTCGCGGATCGCCAGGTTGTTCGGCGTGCCGATCACGCCGACCAAGGCGTTGACACCGCTGTCGATCAGCTTGGTTGCCGCCCCTGGGGTGAGGTCCTTGTTGTACTGGTCATCTTCGACGGTGACCGACAACTTGATATCGCCCAGCAACTTCTGCTCGTTGGCGTACTTGACGTAGGCCTCGAGCCCGTCCTTGACCGGCGAGAACGCGGCAGCAGCCGGGCTGACGGACAACGGCATGATCGAGCCGAGCTTGACCTCGCCCTCGATCTTTGCCGTCGCTGCCTCGGGATCGACGCAGTCATCGGTACCCACGGTCCATGCGCTGGACCCTGCGGCCGACGGCGGTGTGGTGTCGGCCGACGACCCTGTGGTGGAGTCGGTGGTCGACTCGCTGCTGGTAGCCGTGGACGTCTCCGTGGCCGACGACGACGGTGCCGCCGATGCCGGCGCGGCGGTCGTCGAGCCGGAGTCCTTCTTGTCGTCGCTGCAGGCGGTGACGAGCAGCATCGCCGCAGTCAGGCCAGCCGCGATGCGGATGTTGGAACGCCGTTTCATTTTGTTATCTCCTCATGAGGTGAATGGCTGTCGGTCAGGGGTGCCGCGCCGATTGGAGCTGGCGTGATGACCACCAGTTTGGCGATCAACCGTTTGATCAGTCCTACCAGCCCAAACGGGGCAACGAACATCAGCACGATCAGGGCGACGGCGAACACGCCCGTCGAGGGCGACATTTTCGTCCAACCGATCAGCGGCCGAAGCAGACCCGGCACGTTCTTGTCGTCGGCCCAGTCCGAGGTGGTTGATGAAATAAAGGTGTAGGCAACGGCCCCAACAATTGGGCCCCACAGCGTGCCAGCGCCACCGACGACCATGACGACCAAGAAGGTGATCGCCCCGAAGAGCGTGATATTCGTGCTGTCCGGCAAGATCGTCCCGGTGCGAATCGCCGACAACGAACCGGCCAGCGAACACAGTCCCGCCGAAATACCGAACACCAACGCCTTGGTCACCGCCAGGTTGAGGCCCATCACTGCCGCAGCGGTCTCGTTGTCGCGAATCGCTACCAAGGCGCGACCGACACGACTTTTGACGATGCCGCGGCACACCAGATAGGTGATGATCACCAGCACGATGGCCAGCCAGTAATAAAACACCGTCTTGCCGTTGACGCCGCGGATATCGCCGAAGAAGTCGTGGCCGAACACCTTGTAGGAGCGCATCCGTGGATTGAACGTGGTCTTGCTGATCCCCTTCGGACCGCCGCTGAGCCACGTCAATTTGCGCCACTTCAGCAACGCCGGGAACACCAGCGCCAGCGACAGCGTCACCAGCGCCAGGTAGATCCCCTTGATACGCAGCGCGGGAAGCGAGACGAGCATCCCCACCACCAGCGCCGCGGCGAAGCCGAGGAAGAACGTCCAGAACGGGCTCCAGCCCCACCGGGTGACGGCGATCCCGGTGGCGTAGGCACCGATTCCGAAGAACGCCGAGTGGCCAAGCGAGATCATCCCGGTGTAGCCGAGCACCAGGTTCAGCGACATCGCCGCGATCATCAACATGTACGCGTCAGTCATGTCGGAGATCAGCCCGTTGTTCGGCTTGCCGTTATCTAGCGTGGCCTGTGGGATCCACCACACGATCGCCGCCAGGACAACGATGCCGATGATCCGCAGCGCCCAGTTGGCGCTCGAGTTGCTGCGAATCCGCAGCGGCAGTGAACCGCCGGCCATCAGACTCGCTCCACCTTCGCCGTGCCAAATAGGCCGGACGGTCTGAACAACAGCACGGCAACGATGATCAGCAACGCCACCGTCTGTTTCATCTCGGAGCCGATCCACGTCGGTTGATAGCCAGCGGTCATCGACTCGACAACGCCGAGGAACAGCCCCGAGAGCACCGCCCCGCCGGGACTATCCAACCCACCGAGGGTCGCCGCGGCGGCGGCGTAAAGGAACACGGTCAGCATCATCCCTTGGCTGACGCTGTCGCTGAGGCCGGCGACCATGAACCCACCGAGCGCACCGATCGCGACGGCCAGCCCCCAGCTGAACATCAGCACGTTGCTGGTCTTGATACCCACCAGCTTGGACGATTCGGCGTTGCTGGCCACAGCCCTCATCGCCAGGCCGACACGGGTGCGGTTGAACAGGACCCACAGCAAGGCGGCGAGCACCAGGACGACCAGCAGCACACCGAGGTACTTATAGCGCCACGTCGCCCCAGCGATACGGATGAAGTCGCTGCGCCCGCTGGGGAAGATCACTGGGAACGACACGCTCTTGCCGGTCGCACCCTTGGGCAGCGGGTCGCCGCCCCAGATCGCTCCGCACAACCAGTTAAAGCCAAGGAACAGAGCGATCGTGACGATGAACACGGCGAACTCGCTACGTTTGGCGACGGTCCGCACCAGCGCCACCTCGGTGAGCGCGCCGATCGCGAAACCAGCGACCATTCCGAGCAACACGGCGATGACCACGGGGATACCCCAGGTGTGCAGCTGCCAGGTCAGGTAGGTACAGAACAGGGCCATTTCGCCGTGGGCGAAGTTCAATAGGCCCGTCCCTCGGTAGATGATCACCAGGCCAAGCGCCAACAGGGCGTAGACGCTGCCTTGGCTGAGGCCGTCGAAGAGATACTGCAGGAAGCGTTGCATCTAAAACCCCAGGTAGGCCTTGCGGATGCTGTCGTCGGCGGACAGTTCCTCGGCAGATCCGCTAGCGACGACCTGCCCGGTTTCCAGCAGATAAACACGGCTGGCCATATGCATCGCCAGATTGGCGTTCTGTTCAACGAGCAACACAGCCAGGCCTTCCTCGCGGTTCAGCGTTTCCAACGTTTCGAACAGACCCTTGGTGATCAGCGGGGCCAGGCCCAGACTGGGTTCGTCGCAGAGCAGCAACCGCGGTCGGCTCATCATCGCCCGGGCCACGGCGAGCATCTGTTGTTCACCGCCGCTCAGGCTGCCGGCGCGCTGGTCACGTCGTTCCTCCAGCCGGGGAAACAAGTTGAACCAGCGGCGGATATCGGAGGCCGCGTTGCGGAACTTGGAGATGTACGCCCCGGCGCGCAGGTTGTCCTCGACGCTCAGTTCGGGGAAGGTACCGCGACCCTGGGGGACCTGGGCGATGCCGAGGGTCACGATCTGGTCTGGCGACATCTTGGAGATCTCCCGGCCGTCCACGGTGACCGAGCCGCTGCGCGGAATGGTTCCGCTGATCGCCCGCATCGTGGTGGTCTTGCCGGCGCCGTTGGCGCCGAGCACGACGACGACCTCGCCCTCGCCGACTTCCAGGTCGAGCCCATGGAGCACGCTGACCTGACCGTAGCCAGCGGTCAGTTCCTTTGTCGCCAGCAACGTCATCGCAGCTCCTCGTTCGCCGCCGACACGCTGTCGTCAGCAACGTCGGGCGCGGTGTCGTGCGTGTTATCGACACCCAGATAGGCCTCGATCACATCCGGGTTGGTCTGCACCTGGGACGGCGTGCCTTCGGCGATCTTGCGGCCGAACTCCATTGCCACCACTCGGTCGCTGATCGACATGACCATGCTCATGTGGTGCTCGACCAGCAGCACGGTCAGGTTGAACTCGTCGCGGATCGCGGCGATCGTCCCGCCCAACTCGTCGACCTCGCCGTGGGTCAATCCGGAGGCCGGCTCGTCCATCAACAGAAACGACGGTTCGGCAGCCAGTGCACGAGCGATCTCGAGACGCTTGAGCGTGCCGAAGGGCAATCCCGCGGCTGGGCGAAACGCCAGCGAATCGAGTCCCAGACGGGTCAACAGGTGACCGGCAAAGTCGCGCGTCCGCCGATTCTCGGCAGCGGCGCCAACTCGAAAAATCGCCCGCCCATAGCCGACCGAGCCGCGACGATGGGCACCGACCATCACGTTCTCGAGCAACGTCATCGTCGGGAACAACGCAAGGTTCTGGAACGTGCGGGCGATACCCAAGCGGGCAATGCGGTGCGCTGGGACGCGAAGCAGGTCGGTGCCGCGATACATCAGGGCGCCCTGCTGCGGCTGATAGATCCGGCTGACGACATTGAACAGCGTCGTCTTGCCAGCCCCGTTGGGCCCGATCAACCCGCAGATCTGTCCGGTCCCGATGTCGAACGACAGGCCGTCGAGGGCGACAACGCCGCCGAAGCGCATCGTGATATCTCTGGCCGAGAGCAGGATGTCGACGTCCTGTCCCGCCTCCCCCAAAGGCGTCATATACCCAACAGTAACCTACGTGGAGGGTCGACGTGTGACCTATGACTCATCAATCAGAGCGCGCAGCCGTTCGACCTGCTCAGTGGGGTTGGGCCCAATCGGGTTGACCGACAAAACGGTGACACCGGCCTCGCGGTACGCAGCCAAGCGCTCCTTGATCAGCGACGCCGGTCCGACCAGTTGGCTGAGCTCCAACCATTCGGCGGGCAGCGCCGCGGCTGCTTCGTCCTTCTTGCCCGACAGGTACAGCTCCTGAACCAGCTTGGCTTCGTCTGGCCAGCCGTAGTCGCGGCAGATGTCGTTGTAGAAATTTTTGCCGGGCGCACCCATCCCACCGACGTACAGCGCCAGGCCGGGACGGACCATGTCGAGCACCTTGGTGCGTTCGTCGCCGACCATCGACTCGTCGATACACAACAAGCCACCGGCCGAAATCTCGAGCGGCCGTAGTGATGGGTCGCGCTTGGCCAGTCCAGCGCGCAGGCTGTCGCCCCACACCTGGTCGTAACGCTCGGGGATGAAGAAGATCGGCAACCAGCCATCGGCGATCTCGGCCGTGGCGGTCACGCTCAACCCCTTCAGGCTGGCCCACCACACGGGGATTTGGTTGCGTACGGGATGATTGATCAGCTTCAGCGGCTTGCCCAATCCCGTGCCCTGCCCCTCGGGAAGTGGCACCTGGAAGGTCTTGCCGTCGTAGCTAAATTTCTCCTCCCGCTTCCACACCATCCGACAGGCTTCGATGTACTCCCGAATTCGCTGCATCGGCTTGTCGAAGGGGACGCCGTGGAAGCCCTCGACCACCTGCGGACCGCTGGCTCCGAGGCCAAGGATGAACCGTCCGTCGCTGACGTAGTCGCAGCCAGCGGCGGTCATCGCCATCAGCGCGGGGGTGCGTGAGAAGACGTTCAGAATCCCGGTGCCGATCTCGACCCGCTCGGTGCGCGCCGCCAAGTAGCCGATCTGGCTGACGGCGTCGTAGCTGTACGCCTCGGCGACCCAGACCTGGTCAAGCCCCGCCTTTTCGAGCTCGACGACACGATCGACCGACCCCTTGAAGTCGCCTACATAGTTGATGCCCATCGAGATCTTCATCGGCTGACTCCTGTCGGGTTGAGATTGCCGGAGCGAAATCCTTCCAGATCCAGCGTCACATAGCGATAACCGGCGCCGTGGACGATCTGGACGATGCGGCCGCGTTGGCGGATCACCTCGTCGAAGTCATCGATCGGCACCTCCAAGCGGGCGGTATCGCCGTAGTGGCGGACGCGCAGCTGGGCCAGGCCCAGGGCGTGCAAACCGGCCTCGGCGCGATCGACCTGGCTCAACAGGGCTACGGTCACCGCCGTGCCATACGGCAGCCGACTGGCCAAGCAGGCCGCGGCGGGCTTGTCGAAGGTCCGCAGCCCCATCTGGCGCGACGCCTCGCGGATCTCGTCCTTGGTTAGCCCGGCGTCGACCATCGGGAACAGCGCGCCCTTCTCGGCCGCGGCACGCTGGCCAGGGCGATGATCACCGAGGTCATCGACGTTGACCCCGAGCAGCACGGTGGCGGATTCGGCTTGGGCGATTGGGCCGAGGACGTCCATCAGCTCGGTCTTGCAGTGGAAGCAGCGATCGAGGTCGTTGATCCGATAGGCGGCGCGGGCCATCTCGTCGGTCTCCACTGGCGTCCAGCGCAGCCCCCATTCGTCGGCCAGGGCGCGACAGTCCGCCTCCTCCGTGGACGCCAACGAGGGCGAGATCGCGGTCACCGCATGGGCAGCATCGCCAAGGCGGTGCTTGGCACGAGCCGCCAGAAAGGCGCTGTCGGCCCCGCCGCTGAAGGCGATGACCACCTGGCCGAGTCCGTCCAAGATCTGGTCAAGACGGGCCAGCTTGGTATCGAGATCATCATGGACCACGGGCCCACCATAGGGGCGCTACTACCGTGGACCACGTGGCCAACGCTGGATGGAACTACGCCGACATGTGGGAACGAATCGCTGAACGATTCCCCGATGCCCCCGCGCAGATCCATGGCGAGCGGGTCATCAGCTGGGCCGATTTCGACCGGCGGGCCGATGGGGTCGCCGCCGCGTTGCTTGACGCTGGGCTGCAGCATCAGGACAAGGTCGCCCACTACCTCTACAACTGTTCGGAGTTTCTCGAGGCCTCGTTCGCGATGTTCAAGGCCGCCTTGGTGCCGGTGAACACCAACTATCGATACAGCATCGACGAGCTGGCCTACCTGTGGACCGACGCGGATGTGGCCGCCGTGGTCTTCCACGGCGTGTTCACCGAAACGTGCGCCGAAATGCGCTCGCGCTGTCCGCTGATCAAGAGGTGGCTATGGGTCGACGATGGCAGCGATCCGTGTCCCGACTGGGCGGTGGACTACGAATCAGCAGCGACGAGCGGCGCGCCACGCGGCGACGTGAAACGCTCCCCCGACGACCTGTTCCTGCTGTACACCGGCGGCACCACCGGCGCACCGAAAGGCGTGATGTGGCGCCAGGACGACCTGATCTGCAGTCTCGACGCGGTGTCGAAGAATCCCCTGCCGCTCTCGCCGGGATGGGACGCGTTCGACGCCAAGGTCACCAAGCCAGGGCCGCGCAACCTGCCTGCCGCCCCGTTGATGCACGGCACCGGGGCGTTCAATGCGATGACCAACATGACGATGGCCGGCTCGATCGTCACGGCCACCGAACGCCATTTCGATCCGGTGCACATCTTGGACACGATCGCTGTCCAGCGGGTCAACAGCATGTCGCTGGTGGGCGACGCGTTCGCCAAACCGATCCTGCGGGCTCTCGACGCCGAGCCGGACCGGTGGGACATCTCGTCGTTGCGGGTCATGGTGTCCAGCGGGGTGATCTGGTCGGCGGATACCAAGCAAGGTTTGCTGCGGCACAACCCGCGGCTGATCATGATCGACACGTTGGGCTCGAGCGAAGCGATCAGCATGGCCAACTCGACCACCACGGCCGACTCGGCCGGCACTACGGCCAAGTTCAAGCTCGGCCCGAACACGAAGGTGATCACCGAAGACGGCCGTGAGGTCACCGCTGGCAGCGGCGAAACCGGCCGTGTCGCCCTGCGCGGGCGGACACCTGTGGGCTACTACAAGGACCCGGTCAAGTCGGCGTCGACGTTTATCGAGTTCGAGGGGCAGCGCTGGAGCATGCCCGGCGACTGGGCCGAGGTCGAGCACGATGGCACCCTGCGGCTGATCGGGCGCGGCAGCCAATGCATCAACACCGGCGGAGAAAAGGTGTACCCGGAAGAAGTCGAGGAAGCGCTGAAGACGCACCCAACCGTGCACGACGCGGCCGTGGTCGGGGTACCCGACGAGCGCTTCGGCCAGGCGGTCACCGCCCTCGTCGAGCCCGAGCCGGGCGCCACGATCGACGCCGATGCGCTGCGCGCCCACGTGCGCGAGTCCCTGGCCGGATACAAGGCACCGAAGCAGATCATCGTCATCGACTCGGTTGGACGGGCCGTCAACGGCAAGCTCAACTATCGCGGTTTGACGCAGCGTGCTTTGGACGAACTCGGCATCTGATCGGTACCTTTTCGGCCATGAGCGAAATCGGGTACGACGGCAAGGTAGCGATCATCACCGGCGCAGGTGGCGGACTGGGCCGGGCCCACGCCATGTTGCTGGCATCGCGTGGTGCGCTGGTGGTCGTCAACGACCTCGGTGGCGCGATCGACGGTACGGGCAGCGACAAGGGCGCTGCCGAGCGTGTCGTCGACGAGATCAAGGCCGCAGGCGGCGATGCGGTGGCCGACACCAATTCGGTCAGCACGCCCGAGGGTGGGGCAGCCATCGTCCAGACGGCGATCGATGCCTTCGGCAAGGTCGACATCGTCATCAACAACGCCGGCATCCTGCGCGACAAGTCGTTCCACAACCTCACCCCAGAGCTGCTCGAGCCGGTGCTCGACGTCCACCTGCGTGGCGCCTTCTATGTCACCCAACCGGCCTGGGTGCGGATGCGCGAACAGGGCTACGGACGGATCATCTGCACCTCTTCTGGTGCGGGAATCTTTGGCAACTTCGGCCAGGCCAACTACGGCGCGGCGAAGATGGGCCTGGTTGGCTTCACCCGGGTCTTGGCCCAGGAAGGCGCCAAGTACAACATCAAGGCCAACGCGATCGCCCCGATCGCCCTGACACGGATGACCCAGGACCTGATGGGCGCGTTGGGCTCGAAGCTCGACCCCTCGTTGATCAGCCCGCTGGTGGCCTACCTGACCAGCGAAGAATGCGACGTCACCGGCCAGGTCTACGCGGTCGGCGGCGGACGCGTCGCCAAGATCTTCATCGCCGAGACCGCCGGCTTCGGCAAGCCCGACCTGACCCCCGAAGACGTACGCGACAACTGGGACACGATCAACGACGAGACCGGCTACACCGTCCCGTCCAGCCTGAACGACGAGATCGGCATCTTCTTCAAGGCCCTGGCCTAACTGAACCCGCGGTCACCCGGTCACCGGGCCTAGGCGCTTGGTGGCGTCTTGGGCTGGGTGGATCGGGCACACTGGTGAGATGTCCGTCGAGTACGACAACAATCAATCCTCTGCAGCCAGTGGGCGCAGCGGCCCGAACATCGCCCTGATCAGCGCCGCGGTCCTGATCGCCCTGGCAGTGATTTTCTTCTTCCAGAACAGCGAGAGCACCAAGCTGGACTTCCTGTTCTTCACCAAGACCACGACGGTTCGCTGGTCGATCATCGTGGCGATCATCTTGGGCATCGTCATCGACCGGATGTTCAGCATCTGGTGGTCGCGTCGTCGCCGGCGTGACTGACGGTGCCGACGCCAACGTCACCTACGTTGGTTCCACCAATGGCGTGCGGGTTGCGGTCTTTGATCTTGGGCCGCCGAACGCTGCGCCGACACTACTGATCAGCCACGCCACCGGGTTCCACGGGCACTGTTATGTGCCGCTGGCCGAGGAGCTCGGCACACGTGCCCACTGCGTCGGATTCGACTACCGCGGCCACGGCGACACTGTCCTTCCTCCCGGCATCGGCGTCGACTGGGATACCTACACCGACGACGTAATCGCCGTTGCCCAGAGCCTGGGACGGCCGATCCTCGCCTTCGGCCACTCGATGGGCGGTGCATGTCTGTTGACCGCTGCGCATCGACACCCTGATCTGTTCCGCCAGTTGATCGTCTACGAACCGATCGTCCCGCCACCCGGAGCACTGCCCGTCGGCGAGCAAGCGCTGGACGACAATCCGCTGGCCGCCGGAGCGTTGCGACGGCGAGCAGACTTCGAGTCGTTCGATGCGGCGTTGGCCAACTACTCGGCGAAACGTCCGTTGAACGGATGGCGGCCCGACGCACTGCGCGCCTACGTCGAGCACGGCTTTCGTCCGACCGACGATGGGGTCACGTTGAAGTGCACGCCACAGGTCGAAGCGGCAACCTTCGCCACGGCCAGTATCGACACCTGGGGACTGCTCCCGCAGATCACCACGCCCGTCACCGTGCTGGCCGGACGGCTGGACGGCACTCCCCCACCCGCATTCGCTGAACCGGTCGCCCAGCGGCTGGCCAACGCGACCTTCCAGCGCCTCGACGAGCTTGACCACTTCGGACCGATGACACATCCCGACGTGCTCGCTGCGCAGATCAGCGCCGCGCTCCCCTAACTGTCGCGCACCCCTGTCGTACGATGGTCGGCGTGTATCCCGTGCCGGTCAGCCTGTCGCCCAGCAGGGTCGAGTCGTTTACGTCCTGCCCAATGGCGTTTCGCTTCTCGAGCATCGAAAAATTGCCGGAGCCGCCGTCGATCCACGCCACCAAGGGATCGTTCGTCCATCGAGTTTTGGAACTGCTGTTCACCTTGCCCAACGCGCAGCGCACCGCAGCGGCGGCCGAGCAGATGTTCGAACGGACCCGCGCCGAATACGCGATCGACCCTGAATTCACCCTGCTTGGGTTGACCGACGATCAGGCCGACACCTTCCACCGCCAGGCCTGGGCGCTGGTCCAGAACTATCTGCAGATGGAAGATCCCACCACCGTGCGCGACATCGGACTGGAGCTGCGCCTCGAAGCGCCGGTCGGCGGTCTGGTGTTACGCGGCATCATCGACCGTCTCGAATTGAACGACAACGGGGATCTCGTCGTCACCGACTACAAGACCGGTCGTCCGCCAAGCCAGTACCACGAACAGGCCCGCATGTCGGGAGTTCACTTCTATTCATTTCTGTGCGAAGCGTTGTTCGGCCGCCGTCCGGCCGCCATCCGGCTGATGTACCTGAGCAGCGGCGAAACGTTGACCGCGTTGCCGTCGGAGAAGTCGGTGCGGTTCATCACGTCGCGCACCGAGGCAGTTTGGAAGGCGGTCGAGCGGGCCTGCCTGACCGGGGACTTCCGGCCGCGCCAGGGCGCGTTGTGCGCGTCGTGCGCGTTTCAGCCGTGGTGCCCAGCGTTCGGTGGCGACCCGTCGCTGGCCGCCGTCGAGGCGCCGATCCGTTTCGGCAGCGCAGCGTGAGCGAGGCCCGCGGGGCGGTGATTCCACCCGCCTGGGTTGCGGCCGCCAACCGTTTCGACCGCTGGGCGGACGACCAGCTCGAGCCGTGGCGCGGCCAGCCGCGGTTGGCCGCGGTGATGCGCGGCGCCAGCCATCTGGGCGATTTCAGCGTGATCTGGCATCTCGCTGGAGCGCTGCGCGGGCTGACCGGCAAGCAGCGTGCTCGCCAGGCCGTGATTCTGTCGACCCTGCTCGGCGTGGAAAGCCTGATCGTCAACCAAGGCCTGAAGCGCATCTTCCGACGGCAGCGCCCCACCGAATCCGGCGACGAGCGGTTGCCGGTGCGCCGCCCGTCGACGTCCAGTTTCCCCAGCGGCCATGCCTCGGCCGCGGCCTTCGCCGCCAGCCTGCTGATCGGCTGGGATGGACGCAAGAGCATCCCGCTGTGGGCCGGACTTGGCACCTCGGTGGCGCTCAGCCGGGTCTACGTGCGCATCCACCATGCCACCGACATCGTCGGTGGCATGGTCACCGGACTCGCCCTAGGTGCCGCCGCCCGCCGCCTCCTCCGCAACCGCTAAGTACCCGACGTTTGGTGCCAGGCACCAAACGTCGGTCAGGTGAAGGCGGGGGCTACTTCGGAGATGATCTGCTCGAGCGCTTCACTGCGTTGGGTGCCGGCGCCGAGATTGAAATCGGGAACGATGACCTCGTCGACTCCGGCGGCGCGCCAGGCACCCACCGTGTCGATCATCCGCTGAACCGACCCGCCGATCGCGGCGCGTGGCGCCACCGCGGCGATCGCCCGGTCGGCGTCGGCATCGCTGATCCCGGTGAACCACAGCGCCTGGGTCGAGCGGCGAATCGTCGTTGGGTCGCGGTCGATCGCCTCACAGGCACGATCCAACGCGGCCGAGCGCTCGGCAAAGGCATCCGGCGTCGACCAGATGTTCCACCGATTGGCCAGCCGGGCAACGACACGCAGCATCCGATCGCCACGACCGCCGACCAACAGGGGCAGCGGGCGCTGCACCGGTTTGGGTTCGCACAGCGCCTGATCGAGGTGGAAGTACTGCCCGGCGAAGGTGGTCGCTGGTTCGCTGAGCAGGCTGACGATCACCTGACAGGCTTCATCGAAGCGGTCGATCCGTTGGCCGGGTGAACCAAGCGGAATCCCGTACTGCTCGTGTTCATTGACCTGCCAACCGGCGCCGACGCCCAAGATCAGACGCCCCGCACAGATGATGTCGGTGGTCGCCGCCCAATTGGCCAGCACCGCCGGGTGCCGATAGGTGATCCCAAAGACGAGCGAACCGAGCCCGAGCCGCGACGTCGTCGCCGCCAGCGCGGCCAGCCCGGCGGTGGCTTCCAGCATCGGTGTCGACGCCACGCCGAACGAGTTGCCGTCACCCATGAAGTGGTCGGCGAGATACACGTTCGTCCAACGCTGGCGCTCGGCCCGCTGCACCAGGCCAACGACGTCGGCCCACGGCTGGCCAAGGCTCGGCCACAACGAAAACTCGACCGACGACGTGGTGCGCATTCGCCCATCATCTCAGGTGGCATAGCGTGGGGCGATGGCCGATGTACCGCTTTCCGATGCCGAGACGATGATGTGGCGGTTGCAGCGCACGCCCGGTATGTCGAGCACCTTCGGCAGCATCTCGCTGTTGGACCGCTCGCCCAAACTGGCAACGCTGCGCCAGCGGATGGCCACCGCCGCCGCCGCGATCCCTCGACTGCGCAGCACGATCCACGACGACGACAACCCGCTGAACCCACCGGTCTGGCGCCTCGACCCCGACTTCAACATCGACGACCACGTCCGCCACATCGCCTTGCCCGCCCCTGGGCGGCTGACGGACCTGTACGAGCTGGCGGGGCAGATCATCAATGATCCGCTCGATCCGCACAAGCCGCAGTGGCAGTTCGTGGTCATCGACGGAATCCGCGGTGGCGCTGGTGGGCCAACGTCGGCACTGGTCCAGCGCACCCATCACGCCATCGCTGACGGCGAGGCGTCGATCGAGATGTCGATGTACTTCTTGGATCTCGAACGCAACGCCAAGCAGCCATTGATCGGCAACGCCGACGCGGTCACGGACGACGAGGCAGCAGAATCCAACGAAGGCGGCGACGGCGGGTCGAACGTGTGGCGCGATCTGACCAACGGGCTGCGGCTCACGGCGCACGTGGCCAAGGGTCTGCGGGGAGCGATCAGCGACCCCGGCGCGCTGGCCGGGCAGCTCACCGATTCGTCACCGGCCAAATCGCCGCTGTGGGTCAACCGTTCGCTGCGCCGCCAGATCCACTCGATCGACCTCCCGATGGCGCCATTGCGCGACGCTGCGAGGCGGCTCGGCGGCACGTTGAATACAGCGTTCATGACCGTCATCGCCGAGGCGGCCGGGCAGTACCACCGCGACCTCGATGCGCCGGTCGACGAACTGCGGATGAGCATGGCGATCAGCGCAAGGCAGGCTGACGAGCCGCGCGACGGCAATGCCTTCGGGTTGGCCAGACTGACCGTACCAACCGGTCCGATGGCCATTACCGAGCGGTTCGGACACATCAATGCGGCGACCACGGCGGCGCGCGCTGGAGGGTCATCGACCGTATCGTTCGCCGCCTCGCTGCTCACCGCAGTGCCGACCGCGTTGGTCGCTCGTCTGGCACGTCAGCAGTCGGGCACGGTCGATGTGGCCACGTCCAACGTGCGCGCCGCGCCGTGCCCGCTGTACATGGGTGGAGCCAAACTCTTGGCCACCTATCCATTCGGTCCGCTGATGGGCGTGCCGGCAAACATCACGATGATGAGCTACAACGGGATGCTCAATCTGGGTATCAACGTCGACCCGGCGGCGATCGCCGAGGGCGACCGCCTGAGGAAGGCGATCGGCGTTGCCAACCGCGCCCTGGTCGGGCGCAACCGCAAGCGCTAGTTCTGCTGCACCGTCAACAGCGTGCGCACGTCGAGCAACACGTCGGTGACCTCGTTCGAGGAGACGAGTTCGCGGTTCATCATCACCGACAACGCCTTGTCGATCACGCTGATCGCTTCGCGCAGCACCGCTTCATTCGACTCGCTCGCCGGCGCTACCGCCGTGGGAGTCACGCTCGTCGAGGTTTCGGGCATCGTGGCTACCTTTCGCTTGCTGAGATGCCAGCGTATCGGTGCCCAGCCAACTACGCCCGGATCCACCCGCGGGCGATGCCTACGATGGGCCAATGCACCTGGCTGAACGGCATGTCATCGTCACCGGCGCGGCGGGCGGGATCGGATCTGCGCTGGCTCGCCGGTTCCACGCCGATGGCGCGCGGGTCACCCTCGCCGACCGAGATGCACCCCGATCGCTTGCCGAGGAACTCGGTCAGCGGACGCTCGCCGTGGCTGCCGACGTGAGCAGCGAAGCGGGCAACGCGGCACTGATCGCCGCGGCCGCCGAGACATTCGGCGATGTTGACCTGTTCTTCGCCAACGCCGGTGTTGCGATCGGCACCACGCCACTCGACACCAGCGAGGCGGAATGGGACGAGGCGTTCAACGTCAACCTCCACGCCCACCGTTGGGCCGCCAAGCATCTGCTGCCCCGCTGGCTGGAACGCGGCGAGGGCTACTTTTGTTCGACCGCCTCGGCCGCCGGACTGCTGACACAGATTGGCTCGGCCCCGTATTCGATCACCAAGCACGCTGCGGTCGCCTTCGCCGAATGGCTCAGCATCACCTACGGCGATCAGGGCGTGAAGGTGTCGTGCCTGTGCCCACAGGGAGTCAACACCGCGATGCTCAATCCACCCGACGGGGGTGCCGCGCCGATCGCTGCTGCAGGCGCCGCAGCCGTGCGCGCTGCCGGGGCCGTGTTGGAACCCGCCGAGGTGGCCGACGTGGTCGCCGAGGCGATTGCCGATGAACGCTTCCTGATCTTGCCGCACGCCAAGGTGGCCGATTATGTCCTGCGCAAGGCGTCGGATCCAGACCGGTGGATCAGCGGAATGCGCCGCTTGCAAGCCCAGGTCATCGCCGAACCGAGCTGATGCATTCCATGGGATTGCGCCCTGGCGAGGAGGTTCGCTTTCGCAAGCCGACCGGCGGCCGCTGGTTACCGGCGCGGATGCACCGCGTCGACCCCGATGGCAGCCTGCTGCTCTACGACGCCGACGGCGCAGCGCGCAACATCCGCCCGGAGCAGGTGGAGGTCCGCCGGCCCAACGGTCGTGGTCGGCTCAGCTGGCAGGTCGTCAGCGATGTGGCCGTTACCTGGGAGCAGCTTGCGCTGTGGGAAGAACCACCCACCCCCACCCGACCCCGCCGGCGACGTTGAAGCGCTTAGGCCAGGGCGCGCAGAAGGGCCTCGACGGCCGCCGGATCGCCGATCACGTCAATCGTGTCCAGCCCGGCCTGACCGTCCAAGACACCGAGTAATCCGGCTGCACTGCCGCGCATCGCCGCATCACCTTTGGCGTGCTCACGGGTCAGCGTCACCGCGTCGTCAGCGCCGCGGATCAGCCATTCGCCACGGCCCGGGGCGAGCCCATCGTCCGTACAGTGCAGGTGTACCGAGCCGACGAACGATGTACCGCTCGCCGCCAACTGGGCCAGCCGCGTGTCGATCCGGGCGATGGCATCCGGTGCAGAGGTCATTTCCCGATCTTAGGGAACGCCCGGCGAAGTACCGTCGGGGCGATGAACCACAAGCAGATCGCCGAACGGATTATCGGCAACCTTGGCTCGGTCAGTTCGCCGGCCGTGTCCCCCGATGGGCGTCACGTTGCCTTCGTCGCGACGCGCACCGATCTGGCCGAGAACCGCTACGAGTCGCAGATCTGGCTGGCACGGACCGATGGGTCCAGCGCGGCGCGGCGGGTCTCCGCCGGCCAACGCGCCGGGTCGCCAGCGTGGAGTCCTGATGGATCGCTGCTGGCGTTCGTCAGCGGACGTGCCGAAAAGAAGAGTGACACCACGTTGCACATTCTTCCTGTCGGCGCGCCCGGCGAGGTGCTGACGATCGCCACGATGCCCGACGGGTTGGGCGAGGTTACGTTCAGCCCCGACGGGCTGTGGCTGGCGTTCACCTCGCGCACCCAAGACGAGCGCTACCGCGCCAAGGACGAGCGCTGGCAGGCGCCGCGCAAAATCGAGCGGTACTTCTCCCGCCTGAACGGCGAGGGCTTTGTCGTCGATCGCCCGAACCACGTCTACGTCGTACCCGCCGACGGTTCGGCCGCGCCGCGCAACCTGACGCCCGGGCCACATCAACACAGTGGGATCGCCTGGTTGAAGGATTCCAGTGGTGTCGTCACCGTCGCCGAACGGCACGACACGTGGGACCTCGACCTCTCGACGGTCCCCTATCGCATCGGTTTGGACGGCAAGATCAAGCGGCTGACGCCGGTGGGTGACGCGATGTTTCTGCCGTCGGTCAGCCCGGGTGGCTCCACGGTGGCGGTGATCGGTACACGAGATCCATGGACCGAACCGCACAACGCCCACGTCGGCCTGTTGCCCAGCGGTGGCCTGGCCAAGGATCGGTCGATTCGGTGGATCTCGACCGGGCTGGACCGGACCTTCGCGGCATTCGGTTCGACACGTCCGCCGGTGTGGGTCGATGACGACACTCTGCTCTGCACGGCAGAGGACCATGGCAACACCCACCTGTATCGCTTGTCAGCCGACGGCAGCGACCCGCAACCGCTGACGTCAGGACCGCTGTCGGTGACCGGTTACGACGCTGCCGGCGGATGCACGGTGGTCACCGTGGGACGCGTCGACCAAACCGGCGACGTGTACGTGTTGGAGGGCAGCGGTGAACTGCGCGCCCTGACGTCGTTCGGCCAGCGTTCGTCCACGGCGTTGCAGCCCCAGCCGTGGGAGAAGTTCACCGTTCGTACCAAGGATCGCCGCGGATCGATCGACGCTTGGATCATGCGCCCGACCAACTTCAAGTCCGGCAAGAAGTATCCCGTGCTTCTGAATGTCCACGGCGGTCCGTTCACCCAGTACGGCGAGCGCTATTTCGACGAGGCGCAGATGCAGGCCGCGGCCGGGTTCGTCGTGTTGATGTGCAACCCGCGGGGTGGCTCCGGTCGCGACACTGCGTGGGGGACAGCGATCAACGGACCGCAGCACCGCAGCGCCCCTGCCGGCGGGTGGGGCACCGTGGACGTCGACGATGTCCTTTCGGTGGTCGACGCCGCGCTGAAGACGTACTCGTTCTGCGACGCCAAACGGGTCGGGATGCTCGGCGGGAGCTATGGCGGCTATATGGCCACCTGGCTGGCCGGCACAACCGGCACGAAGTTCAAAGCGATCTGCAGCGAGCGAGCGGTGAACAACATGCTGTCGATGGACTGGACCAGCGACATCGCCACCGCGTTCCGCGGTTACGTCGGCGTTGATCCGTGGACCGACCCCACCGAATGGATCCGGATGTCGCCGATCCACAAGGTCGCGGCGATCAAGGTGCCAATGTTGATCATCCATTCCGAAGACGACCTGCGCTGCCCGATCAGTCAGGCCGAGGAACTGTTTATCGCCCTGCGCACCCTGGGCAAACCGGTCGACTTCTACCGCTTCCCCGCCGAGTCCCATGAGCTCAGCCGCAGCGGTTCGCCCGTCCACCGCGTCCAGCGCGCCGAAATCATCCTCGACTGGTTCGCCAAACACCTGTAACACCCGTAACACCTGGGGACGAGGTGTTACGCCTCGTTGACCCAGTCGTCGATGAGGCGACGGGCGATCGACATTGCCGGTGGGATGGTCGGCAGTTCATCGCGGCAGTACCAGTTGGCGTCGACGATCTCGGACGGATCGCAGTTGATTTCGCCAGCGGCATATTCGGCGCGAAAGCCAATCATCAGGCTGTGCGGGAACGGCCACGGCTGACTGGCCACGTAGTCGACCCGATCGACCTTGATCGACACTTCCTCCATCACCTCGCGGCGCACGGCCTGCTCGAGCGATTCGCCAGGCTCGACGAATCCGGCGAGACAGGAATACATCGGGCCGCGAAACTGCACGCCCTGGGCCAGCAGGGCTTGCTGGCCCACTCCTTCGCCGCGGGTGACCAGGGTGATCATCGCCGGAGCCAGACGGGGAAAGGACATCAGCCCGCACCTCGGGCAACGCATCGCCCGTTCACCCGCCACCGCAACGTTCGGTTCAGCACATCGCCCGCAAAAGCGGTGCGTTCGCGCCCATTCGACGATCTGTACCGCGCGGCCGGCGATCCCCCAGTTCAGCGCGTCAGTGCGAGCATGCAACGAGTACAGATCCACGGCGGCACCATCGGATGGGTCGTCGCCGTGCGGCACGTCAACCGCCCACAGCGGCACACCGTCCAACACGCCCAGGAAATGGCGGCCCCAATCAGCATCGACCGGCCGCTCGGCGGACCACACCTTGGCGCCGATGACATGGATGTGTTCCGCTCGATCGGCGTTGGCGGGAGGGTGCAAACCTGGCTGGAAGTCGCTCACGGGACTCACCGTATGCTGAGCCAATGAGCAACGTCGTCATCGTCGACGCCGTGCGCACCCCTGTCGGGCGGCGCAACGGTGGCCTGTCATCCGTGCATCCCGCGGAACTGTTGGGGTTGGTCCAAAAGGCGGTCGTCGATCGCACGGGGATCGACCCGGCCGAGATCGAGCAGGTCATCGGTGGTTGCGTCACCACCGTTGGCGAACAGAGTTTCAACATCACTCGCACCGCATGGTTGAACGCCGGTCTGCCGATGTCGGCGGCGGCGACCACGGTCGATACGCAGTGCGGCAGCAGCCAGCAGGCCACCAACCTTGCCGCCGCGCTGATCGGCGGCGGAGTTGTCGACGTCGCCATGGCCTGCGGGGTCGAAGTGATGAGCCGCGTGCCGATGGGTTCGCATTCCTCACGACGCCTCGGATTCGGCGCCCCGATCCCCAACGGATACACGGACCACTACGAGCAGACCTCGCAGTTCGAAGGTGCCGAGCGGATCGCCGAGCGGTGGAACGTAACGCGCGACGACGCCGATCAGTTCGGCCTGCAGAGCCAGCAACGGGCCGCCCGAGCGTGGGCCGAGGGTCGCTTTGACGGCCAGTGGATCCCGGTCGAAGCCGATGATCTGGACGACGAGCGCAAGCCAACCGGCACCACCCACACGGTTCAGCGCGACGAAGGCATCCGCGACACCACCCTGGACAAGCTGGCCACGTTGAAGCCCGTCGCGCGCGAAGACGGCGTGCACACCGCGGGCAACTCCTCGCAGATCAGCGACGGTGCCGGCGCGCTGCTGCTGATGAACGAAGCGAAGGCCACGGCGTTGGGCCTCACGCCTCTTGCCCGGATCGTCGATACCTGCAACGTCGGTGTCGATCCGGTACTGATGCTGACCGGGCCGATCGATGCCACTGAACGACTTTGCCGGCGCAACGGAATTTCGGTCGATCAGATCGATGTGTTCGAGATCAACGAGGCGTTCGCCAGCGTCGTGCTGGGCTGGCAGCGCGCCGTCGGCGCCGACCCGGAACGGACCAACCCGAACGGTGGGGCGATCGCCCTTGGCCATCCGCTGGGCGGCACGGGCACGATCCTGATGACGAAGGCGATTCACGAATTGCGCCGCACCGGCGGCCGCTACGGGCTGATCAGCATGTGCTGCGGTGGTGGGTTGGGCACCGGCACGCTGATTGAACGGATCTAAGCAGGCGATGATCCGACGCCGCTGGGCGTTGGCGGCGCTGGCCTTTGCGGCCATCGCCGCGACCCCGGCGGCGTCGTGCCAGCCCCTCGACGTGCGCGGCGAGTTCGTCGCGCCGCGGGTGTTGCCGCAAAACGCCGAGATCCGCTGGGTTATCGATGGCGACACCGTCGACGTGTTGATCAACGGCACGTCGGAGCGGGTGCGATTGTTGGGCATCGACACACCGGAGACGAAGAAGCCAAACGAGCCGATCGAGTGCTTCGGCCCGCAGGCCAGCGAGTACACCACCGCGCTGTTGCCGCCGGGGACGGCGGTGTATCTGGAACGCGACATCGTCGGCCGCGACGACTATGGACGGCTGCTGGCCTACGTCTATCGGGCGACGGACGGCTTGTTCGTCAACCTCGACTTGGTGCGCGGCGGCTACGCGCTGCCCTTGCCATTTCGCCCGAATGATGCTCACGCCGCCGATTTTGCCGCCGCGGCGCGTGACGCCCAGGCCGCCCGCGTCGGCTGGTGGGGAGCATGCGCCGGGTAGCCTGACCCGAATGAGCACGCTGAGCGAGCGCCTGGGGTACGGCCCCGACGACCGGCTGGTGATCATCAACTGCGACGATCTCGGCGCTTCACACGCGGCCAACGAAGGCGTGTTCGCGGCAATTCACCAGGGGGTCGCCACCTGTGCCTCGCTGATGGTGCCCACGCCGTGGGCCCGCGACGCGGCGACACGGGTCCGGCCCACCGATGACATTGGTGTTCATCTGACGGTGAACTGCGAATACACGAACTACCGCTTCGGCCCGATCACCCATGCCCCGTCGCTGCAGTCGGGCGAGTCCGGGTTTCCTCGGTCGCTCGACGACTTGTGGGAACACGCCGACCCGGAAGAAGTGCTGCGCGAACTGCGCGCCCAGATCGAGCGAGCCATCGCCTGGGGCGTCGACGCCACCCACCTGACCCCGCATCTCACGGCCATCACCTTGCGGCCGGAGTTCTTCGACATCTACCTCGAACTGGCCGTCGAGTTCCGCCTCCCGATCCGCTTGCCGTCGACGATCTCTGCGGCCGAGGCGGGCTTCCCATTCCGCGCCCTGGCGGCCGACGAAGGCGTGTTGTTCCCCGACCACTTCGACCACGACTGGCGACCGGGCAGCCGCGAGCGGGCCTACACCACGCTGGCCAATTTGCCACCGGGGGTCACCGAGATCCACGTTCAGCCGACGATCGATACGCCCGAGGTCCGCGCCCTATCCGGCGCTGCCGATCAGTGGATCGACGATCTGGCACTGGTCACGACGGACGAGACGTTTCGGCAGTTGCTGACCGACAGCGGAGCGACGCTGATCGGCTACCGCGAGATTCGCGAGGCGATGCGCGCCGGCTAACGCTGCGCCAGGCGGGTCATCGTCTCGGCCACCGCGCCGCTGCGCATCAGCCGAAACAGCTCCGCCGTTGACCCGACACTCTTCAGTGAACCGCGCATGAACGCCACCTCGGCGTCGAAGCCGCCCGGGCTAGCGGCCATCGACTGCACCGTCTTGGCATCGACCGTGATCACCAGATCGGCGTCATCGGGTCCGTCGATCGCTTCGTCCTTCTTCGAGAAGGCCACCCGGTACTGCACGCTCATCGGGCGACTCCCGCATCTGCGCTGATTCCGGCGAACAGGTCGGTCTCGATCTCGGCCGGGGGAACAGGACCAACCGTCGACGCAGCGAGAATCCAATCCTCGTAGGGGTACACCTCGGCAAGCTCGGCGTCGTCGAGCCCAAACCACCACGCCTCGTCGGGGTCCACCTGGGTGGCATGGGCGCGCAAGGCGTCGCTGCGCGCCCACAAAAAGTCGCCGACATCCAACTGCGTCGTGATCCGGTGGTCATGGCTGGGGCGTTCGAGCCAGCGTTCGTCGTACGGCGATGTACCACGGCGATCGAGCATCGCTTCGTGCACGGCGTGGATCCGCCGGCGAGACCACACCGAGTAATACAGCTTCGAGGGTTGGAACGGCGCGCCCGCCTGGGGGTACCAGGCCGGATCACCGCAGCGCTCCCAGGCCAGCACGCTGATCTCGTGAACGCGCACGTGGTCGGGGTGTGGGTAGCCGGCGTGGTCGTCGCCGTACGTCAAGATGACCTGCGGGCGGTGGGCGCGGATCTGCGCCACCAGCCGTCCAACGGCCTCGTCGATCGGGGCCTGATGGAACGAATCCGGGTGCTCGTTGGGCGGCGTGTCAGCCATCCCGGAATCGCGATAACCCAACATGACCACTTCGTCGAAACCGATCACCTCGGCCGATCGGGCCAACTCCAAGGGGCGAATCTCGGCCATCAGCGCCCGTTCCTGCTCGGGCGTCAATCCGTGGAACGGCTGGCCCGGCTGGCGCAGCGCCGGATTCTGAAGGTCGCCCTCCTCGCCTCCGGTGCAACACACCAGCACGGTGTGTACGCCCTGGTGGTGGTAGCGAGCCACCGTCGGCGCCCCCTTTGATGCCTCGTCGTCGGGGTGCGCGTGCACGGAGAGCAGGCACAGCCGGTCAGTCACGGCCTGCACGCTATCGACGTAGGGCGGCTCCTAGGCTGGCGACGTGCTGCGCCGTAGGTCCTTGACACTCTCGACGATCGCTGTCCTCGCTCTTGGCGCGACTGCCTGCCAGCACGACGGGCGCACGATGCGCCCGCCGGGTCCCGACCAAACCTCGTCGATCAGCGTGCCCCCGACCACCACGCCATCCACCGACGGTGTGGGCGAGCCGCTGATCAGTTCCGGCGTCTCCCCGACAGCCAGCGTTTCGACCACCATGGCTGATCTGGCGATGGCCCCACTGACGGTCACCGCACCGTGGGCCGACCAGGGCGCGATCGACCCCAAGTTCACCTGCTCGGGGGCGAACGTGTCGCCAGCCGTGTCGTGGTCAGCGGCGCCGGAAGGTACCTCCGAGATCGCCATCACCTTGACCGACGACGACATGCCCAGCTACATCCATTGGGTCGTGGCGGGTATCGACACGTCGCGCACCTCGTTGCCGGAAGGTGTCGTGCCCGATGGTGTACTGCAGGCCAAGAACGGTGCGGGTACCGTGGGCTACACCGGCCCCTGTCCTCCGGCAGGCGCCACCCATCGCTACACGCTGACCGTCTACTACCTGGCCCAGCAGCTCGAGGTCGACGCCACGGCTCCCGGGAGCGAGTTGATCGACACCATCCAAACGACGGCGTTCGACAGCGCCTCGGTGACGGGCACCTATGCGTTGAGAGCCGCCGTGTCCAGCTGATTGGCAAACTTCTCGACCGCCGCGGCGCGGCGCGTCGGGATGTGCTCGCTGGGCGGATCCGCCGGTCGATAATTCTTCAGCAGCTGGCGAGCGACGGTGACCTTGTGAACCTCGTCCGGACCGTCGTAGATCCGTGCGGCACGCGCCGCGCGGTACATCGCCTCTAGCGGGAGGTCCGTGGTGAACCCGAGCGAACCGTGGATCTGAATCGCCCGGTCGATCACGTTGTACATCACTTTGGCACCCCAGAATTTGATCACCGCGATCTCCACCCGGGCATCGCCGTAGTGGCGCCCGGCGGCGTGCAGCTTGTCCATCGTCCACGCCGCCTGCAGCGTCAACAACCGGGCGGCCTGCATCTCGGCGTGGCTTTCGGCGATCCATTCCTGAATCATCTGCTTTTCGCCAAGCAGTGAACCGTGGGTATAGCGAGTGACGGCGCGTTCGCAGAGCATGTCGAAGGCCCGCTTGCTCTGGCCCAGCCAGCGCATCGCGTGGTGAATCCGCCCCGGTCCAAGCCGCTGCTGGGCGAGGGCGAAGCCGCGGCCGACGCCATCGAGCCCGCCGACGATGTGGTCCAGCGGGACGCGCACGTCCTGATACAGGATTTCGCTGTGGCCTCCCGGTTCACCGGTGCGATGGTCGGGTTCGGACATCGTGCCCACGTCGCGCACGATGTTCACGCCGGGCGTGTCGGTGGGCACGACGATCATCGAGTAGTTGCGATACGGCCGCTCGTCGTCGCCTGTCTTGACCATCGCGATCAGGAAGTCGGCCGACGAACCGTTGGATGAGAACCACTTGTGGCCGTTGATTACCCATTCGTCGCCATCGCGCACCGCGGTCGTCTTGAGCAGCGTCGGATCCGCACCGGCGCCGGGCTCGGTCATCGAGAAACAGCTGCGCAGTTTGCCGTCGAGCAGCGGCTGCATCCAGCGTTCTTTCTGCTCAGCGGTCCCACCGATGGCCAGCAGTTCGGCGTTGCCGCTATCGGGTGCGTTGTTACCAAACACCACCGGCGCGTAGGAGCACTGCCCGAGGATCTCGTGCATCAGACCCAACTTGACCTGGCCGAATCCCCCGCCACCCATCTCCGGCGGAAGGTGCGCGGCCCACAGTCCGCGGTCCTTGACCTGTTGCTTGAGCGGGGCCATGATCGCCAGCAAGGCGGCGCGCCCGCCGGGCTCGCGCCATTCGTCCTTCAGTGTCTCCAGCGGGATGATTTCGTTGCGCACAAAATCTCGCATCCACGCCAGCTGTGCCTCAAATTCCGGTTCCGTCTCGAAGTCCCATGCCACGTGGCGCACCCTACTGTGCCGCCTGCGGCCATTAGCCTGCCGACGATGACGTCGCTGCCGCAGCCCCCGATCGAGACGTGCTACCGCCATCCCGACCGAGAGACGGGGCGCCACTGCAGCCGCTGCGGGAAGGCCGCATGCAGCGACTGCTTGGTGCAGGCCAGTGTCGGGTCGCAGTGTCGCGACTGCGCCAAGGCTGGCCAGCCGTCCACCGGCGTGCGCGTCCGCCGCTGGACGGCGTCGAAGCCAACGCTGGTGACCTACGCGATCATCGCCGTCAATCTGGCGGTGTTTGTCTGGCTGGCCGCTCGAGATGCCGGTGCGCTGGGCAGTCGCTTGACGGAAGGTCAGTTCGACCTTGGCCTGAACAAGCGGTTGCTCAATGCCACGGACGAGTGGTACCGACTGGTGTCCAGCGGCTTCATCCACTTCGGGGTGCTGCACCTGCTGATGAACATGCTCCTGCTGTTTCAGTTAGGGCAAATGTTGGAGCCGCTACTCGATCGCACCCGGTTCGCCTTGCTGTATTTCGCCTGCTTGCTTGGCGGCTCGCTGGGGGTACTCATTCTGGATGGCAACAGCCTGTCGATCACCGGCGGGGCGTCCGGCGCGGTGTTCGGGTTGATGACCGCAGCGGCGATTGGCTTGCATCGCCGGGGTGTGAACATCTTCAGCACCGGACTGGGCACGGTGCTGCTGCCGAACATCGTGCTGACCTTCAGCATCGCCGGGATCTCCAAAGGCGGGCACCTGGGCGGGATCGCCGCCGGCGCGGTATGCGCCCTGGGGATGCTGGCCCCGTCGTGGAAGGCACCGCCGAAGTGGGTCACCTACGCCACCCCGGTTGCCGTCGGCGTCGTCGCCGTGATCGCCAGCGTGATCATCACCAAGTCTGCTTAACTACCACCCTGCCTCGCCCCACGTTGGGCGGTCACCGAGTCGAGCCGGCCCCCTGCATTTGGGTGACCAGACCCCGACCAGACGCGTTTTGGCCACCCATACCCACGCCCGCCGAAACCTTTGGGTGGCCAGACCCCGCCCAGACGCGTTTTGGCCACCCATACCCACACCCCACCACCGGTTTGGGTGGCCAGACCCCGCCCGGGCGCGTCTTGGCCACCCATACGGGGCATCCGTGACTGCTGGCGTTCGCACGCAGGGCGCTGGCGGCAAGGGGGCGGGCGACTCCGGCGGAACAACTGTGTAACACCCCTTGTTCAGAATGTCAGTATGACTACCGAGAACACGTCGAACGAACAGATCCGCCTGTTCGAACTGGACGACGAGGCCCAGCCCAGGTCGTTCCGGCTCGCACTCGAAACTCGCCAGCGCAACCTGGCCCACATCGCCGAGATCCGTCGGCAAATCGCCGCACGACGCAACGCGGCCTAGTTCCACATCCTCAGCTGGCGTTTGGCGCCAGATTGCAGATCCCCTGCCAGACGTCCAGGTCCGGGTCCATCGACATCACCGCAATCGTCGATGTCGTCACCCCGTTGTCGAAATATCGCTGAATGGTCGCCCGACACTGCGCGGGCGAACCGTGGACAATCAAGTCGTCCACCACCTCATCAGGAATCTCCGCCAGGGCGCGCTTGCGGTCGCCGGCCGCCCATGCGTCCCACATCGGCTGCAGCACGGCACTGCGGCCCAGCCACTTGTGAAACTCGGCGTAGACCGGCACGTTCAGGTAGGCGGCGATGGCATAGCGCGCTGCGGCGCGCACCACCTCGGCGTTCTCGCTGGGGCAGACGAAGATCCGGGCCACCACTTCGCGCGGGGCTCCCCCGGCGGCGTCGTCGATCACGGCGCGCACCGTGGCCACGTCGTCGGGCGACAGCCAGTTGATGATCGCCCCATCGGCCTCGCGGGCGGCCAGGCGCAACATGCCCGGGCGCAGCGCGGCGACCAGAATCTTCGGGTGCTCCTCCGGACGGATCCCCAGACGAAATCCGTTGACCGCAAACGTGTCGTAGGTCTTGGTCACCTTCTCGCCGCTCAACGCGTCGTGCAGGAAACGAACGACATCACGGACTTTCTTGTACGGCTCTTCGAACGCCAGGCCATTCCAGCGTTCGACGATCACGTTGCTACTTGAGCCGATACCGATCGCGAACCGTCCGGGGGCAGCATCGGCCATCGAAGCAACGCTTTGGGCCAGGCAAGCCGGCGAACGCGTGTAGGCCGGGATGATCGCTGTACCCAGCCGCAGGCGAGGCTCCCATGCGGCGGTCAGCGCCAACGGGGTGAAGGCATCCGCGCCATCGGCTTCCGCCGACCAAACATCGGTGTAGCCCATGTCCGCCAGGGCCACGGTTCGCTCACGTTGGGCGTGCAGATGCCCGGGAAGCGGAATGGTGACGCCGTATCGATTGGGCAACTGCTCGGTCATTGCGATCCTTGTCCTTCGGGGCCAGGCGGGGTGGGGGCCGACACGGGGCGATCTTTCCAGAAGCGGACGATGCAGCTCTGGCTGGCAGTGGCCAGCAGCGTGCCGTCCTGAGCGAACATGTGCACCGACCCGTGGCCGAAACCGCGGGCGGCAGCGTCGATGCGGATGTCCAACAGCACCCACTCGGTCGGTACCAGATCGACAACGCGCAGGGTGTTATCCAAGCTGTTGCCACCACCGGCGATCCCCAGGGCCTGGCCGACACCGAGCGGGACGAAGTCGCCGAGCACGGCCAGGGTCGATGCGTCGACGCCCTCGATCATCGCGGGCATGCGCATCCACATCAGCGTCCGGCCATCGCTGGCTACACCATCCAATTGGTCGAGCTGGCGATACTTGACAACTCGCTGCTCCAACAGTGCGCCGATCGTGCCGGCCGGGTCGTAGCGCATCGGGCGTGGCGGGCAGTGCTCCGGCCCTGGCACGTCGGGCATCGCCGCAAACTGTCCTGCCGCGGGGAAGGGCCGATGGCCAAGCGCGGCGTTGACCGTCAAGATCTCGCGATCGCCGACGCGGCAGATCGCCCGCGATTGGGTCATTTGATGGCCGGCGACAGCGATCGTCACCTCGATGTCCACGTGCCAGCCGGGGCGGGCGTACGACAGGTACTGGGCCGTTGCCCAGATCGTCGCTCGCCCCGTGGCGTCCTCCATCGCGGCCACAGCAGCCGCCAGGCCGGCACCGCCGAACAGGAACTCGCCACCAGCACACAGCTCAGGCGTCACGGTCAACGACCAGCGTCGGCCATCGCCAGCACTGCGCAGACCGAGAAACGAACGACTATCCATCGCTGCCCGGAATCTTTTGCACGGTGGTGAGCACGTCGGCGAACGGGTCGCCGTGGGCCTCCACTCGCGCCAACACCTCGGTCCAGAGGAACCGCAGTGGGGCGCCCTCGGCGGCTTCGGCGACCTCGTCCCACGTCACCGGGGTCGACACCGTCGGCTCGGGGCGGGCGCGCAGCGAGTAGACCCCGATCGTCGTCTTGTGGCGGGCGTTCTGGCTCCAGTCGATAAAGATTTTGCCGGGGCGAACCGCCTTGGCCATCGTGGTCGTCACTCGGTCGGCGTGGTCACGCTCCAGCAGTTGGCCGACGGCCAGGGCGAAGTCAGCGGCGGTCTCGTGGCTGCACGGGCTGTTCAGCGGGATGTAGACCTGCAACCCTTTCGAGCCCGAGGTCTTCGCCCAGGCCCGCAGGCCCACGTGGTCGAGCAGGTCGCGGACCATCATTGCCACCTGGCAGCACTCGGTGATCGTCGCTGGGGCACCCGGATCGAAGTCGAAAACCACAGCGCGCGGCGTGTCTAGGTCGGCAGCGAGCGCCATCGGCACGTGCAGTTCCAGGGCGGCCATATTCGCCGACCAAACCAGCGCCGCCGGCTCGTCGAATTCGCAGTATTCGATCCCCCCGCGGCGATCCCCTGGCCCCAAGGCGACCGGCATCCATTCCGGGCGGTGTTTCGGGCAGCGCTTCTCGAAGAAGCCATCGGACTCGACCCCGTCGGGATAGCGCTTCAGTGTGGTGCACCGACCGGTCAGGTGGGGCAGCATCACGGGGGCGATCGCCGAGTAGTACTGGATGACCTCGGCTTTGGTGGTACCGGTCTGCGGATAGAGCACCTTGTCCAGGTTGGTCAGCGAGACCTGGCGGTCGCCGATTGAGACTCGTTGTGCGGCGCCCATCGGCTCAGCAGGCTAGGCCGACTTGCGTGTCCGCTTCGGCTTGTCCGCCGCAGCCTTGGCCGATGTCTCGGCCGGATGGCGTTGGCGAGCGGCTTTGGCCGCTTTCACGCTGGCTTCCAGAGCGGCCATCAGATCGACCACCTTGGGGGCCTCACCGGCCGGCTCCGGCGCTTCGAACACCTCGCCGGCGGCCTTGCGCTCGATCAGATCCATCACCTGAACGCGGTAGGCGTCTTCAAACTTGTGCGGCTCGAAATCGGCCGACAGTGAGGCGACCAGCGATTCGGCCATCGCCACTTCCTTCTTGGTCACCTCGATCGAATCCAACTCGGCGAGCTCGTCGATCGAGTCGACATCGACCAGTTCATCGGCGAAGACCATCGTGCTCATCATCAGCACGCCGTCGACGGGTCGGATCGCGGCGACGTACTGCTTGTTGCGCATCACGAACCGGCCAATGGCCACCTTGCCGGCCTCCTCCATCGCCCGGGACAACAGGACGTACGGCTTGGCGGTGCCCGATGGGGCGATGACGTAGGGCGTGTCGAAGTACACCGGGTCGATGTCGGCCAGATCGACGAACTCTTCGAGGTCGATTGACTTGGTGGCCGAGGGAATGAACGGCTCCAGTTCCTCGGGCTCGACGATCACATAGCGACCCTTGCTGATCTCGTAGCCCTTGACGATGTGTTCGTCGGGGACGTCCTCGCCGGTCTCGGCAGAAACCTTCTTCAGCCGAATTCGGCTCATCGTCCGATCGTCGAGCTGGTTGAACGACACCGATTTCTTGCTGACTGCGTGGTACAGCTTGATCGGGATCGCGACCAATCCGAAGCTGACGGTACCGTTCCAGACTGGGCGGGGCATGCCGACCAGTCTGCCAACAATCAACCAGCAAGCACGGCGCGGGCCACCAGGTCCATACCGAACGAGGTCAGAATCGCCAGGTAGAGCAGGCCCGTGGCGGCCATCACGGCCGAGTAATAGCGCTCCTTCAGCGCCATCCGGGTGACGTAGACGAGCGCGATGGTGGTCACCGCACAGGCCAGCCAGATCCATCCGAGGGTGCCGTTCCAGCCGTCGTCGATCCCCCCGGTCCACACCGAGACCATCCCGGTCGGCAGCAACATCACCGCCGCCTCCAGCGGCCACAGCCACAGCAGCGCGGTGACCAGTTCGTTGAGCAGCGAGCGGGGCAGGCCGGGCTGGGTCAGATACCAATGACCGAGCAGCATCGCATCGCTGATCGCACCCAGCCATGCAGCGCCGACCAGCGTGCGCAGGATCGCCACCGTGGTGTCGCCTGCCCCCGTCGAGGCATCGATCGCCGCCGCGACCAGTCCAATCGTGGCGATCGCCGGGGCGATCAGGTCGAGCACCGGTGGAAACTCGGCACGGGTGGCGTCGCGTTCGGTTGTGCCGCGCTCGATGCCGGTCATCGCTGCGACGCGGGCGCTGCGCCGATCGTGTTCGGCGGTCTGCCCGGACACACCTGCCTTGCGCCGCACGATCGACACCCCGAGCACGGCAAAGGCAGCGATCGCCGTGGCGAACGAGGCGACCTCGCGCACCGGCACGGTGCCGTAACGCAGGCCGAGCACACCGGCACCGATCGCCATCGCCCCATAGACGCCACGAAGCAGCCAGCCGTAGCCGATCCCGGCGATCCGTCGACGACTGGTGAACCACAGAAACATCAATCCGCCGGCTGCCCACTGCAACATCACGGTGGCGGCGTCGAGACGAATCACGATCGCAGGCTAACGAGCGAAGCGGCAACGTAGCCTGCCCGCATGACTTCCAGGTTTCGTCGAGTGGCGTTGTTGGCAGCGGCAGCGGTCCTGCTGACCGGTTGCTTCACTGGCAAACGACCGCGCTTCAGCGACGACCCGTTCCCTCCTGGCTCGACGACGGGCAATGTGCAACTCGACAGCCTGCTCAAACTGCTCGACAGCAGCCCGAGCGGCCCGGCGACCGTGGCCTACACGGTGTTGCGCAAGGCGGGCGTGGTGACGACACCGGCAACCGTGGCGGTTCGCGGCACCGACCAGGCGATCACCATCGGACTGGTCAAGTTCGTGGACTCCGCTGGCACCCGCCAGACCTGCGTCGACGGGACATGCAGCGACCAGTGGCTGGTGCAGAAGGTCAGCGATACCGGGGTGACCCCGACGTTCTTCAACGAACAGCCAGCGCGCAAGATCCGCCGCCTGGCACCGGCGTTGATCGGCCCGGTCGTGTCGTCGGTGGTCGAGATCGGCGGGGAGAGCGCGCAATGCCGATCACTTCCAGTGACCGGCGGGACGGCCACCTATTGCGCCTACGAATCTGGCCTGCTGGCCAAGATGGACGACGGCGACGTGCTGGTCACCGCCACGCAGGCCAAGCCATCCGTCGACGAAGCGGCGTTCAGCGCGCCGTAATGTTCAGCGCGCCGTGACGGTTTGGGTGTCGCGGCCGCTGCGCAGGACGACGCCGGGGCGGGCGTCGAGCAGCTGATTGCCCTCGACGACCGGGACGCCGTTGACCACCACGTTGCTGATCCCGACGGCCTCGCCGTAGACGCGCGGTGCGCCACCGGGGAGGTCGAAGCGGGTTTCCACCGGGCCAGCGCCGATCGTGGTCGGGTCGAAGACGACGATGTCGGCGTGATTGCCCTCGGTCAGCGTGCCGCGCTGGCGCAACCCATACAGCTCGGCCTGGCGTTGGGTGATCAACTGCACGGCTTCCTCCACCGGCACCAGGCCGTGTTCACGGAATGCCTTGCCCAGCAACGTGGTCGAGAAGCCATAGCTGTCGATCATGTCGAGGTGCGCGCCGGCGTCGCTGGCCCCAACGATCGCCCGATCGTCGCGCCAGACGCCGACGCGCTGCTCCCAGTGCTGGCGATCCTGGAACGTGTCGGGGCGGGTAATCACCGTGTGCAGGTCGTCGGCGACGGCGATCGCCGCCAGCGCGTCCCAGGGGTCTTCGCCGCGCTCGGCGGCGATCTCGCCGATCATCCGCCCTTCGTAAGGCTTGTTCTCCTCGGCGAAGGTCTCGAGGACTCGGTAGTTCGCCCAATTGCCGATCGCACCGATCGGGCCTTGCGTGTTCTTCGCTGCATCGCTCCACCGGGCGCGCTGGTCGGGGTCGCGTAGCTGGCGGATCTTTTCGTCGGCGGGCAGCGCCATCAGCTTGTCCCACCCGGACAACATGTCCAGCACGAACCCGCTGCGCAGATTCAGCCGAGTGCGCAGCGTGTCTGGCAGGGTCAGCGCGACGACACGTCCGCCGTGCTGACGGGCGACGTCTGCGGAGTGCAGTTGATGCTCGATCTGCTCGCCGGATTGGCCCTGCACGGGCAGCACGTTCCAGTTCAGCGGTCGGTTCGCGGCCGCACTCATCTCGGCCATCAGCAGCTTGGTCTCGTCGCTGAACGGAGCCACGCCGGGGATGAACTCGAGGCACGTGCCGGGGTACTCGCCGGTGACTTCGCAAAGGCGCAGCAGCTCGGCGCGCGATGCGTGACGCGACGGTACGGGCACGCCGGTGTGATCGTTGTGCGACAGCGACCAGGTGCTGGAAAACCCGATCCCTCCGGCCGCCAGGCCATCGCGCAGCAGGGCCACCATCTGGTCGATCTCGGTCTGCGTGGCTTCACGCTTGTTGGCGTCGTCGTGCATCACGACTCGACGCAGTGCCGAATGGCCGACCATGAACCCGGCGTTGGGCATCAGCGTGCCGTCGAGCCGGTCGAGAAACTCGGCGGTGGTCGTCCAGTCCCACGGCACGCCGATCTGCAAGCTCTCCAGCGGCATCCCTTCGACCCGGGCCAGCATGCGCATCAGGTAGTCGCCGTCGGCCGGGTCATTGGCCATCCCGCCGCCGATCCCCAACGGGGCGATCGTGAACCCGCAGTTACCGGCAAACACCGATGTCACGCCGTGCAATGGCGACGGGCTGAGGGTCGTATCCCAGAAGGCCTGGGCATCGAAGTGGGTGTGCACGTCGATGAACCCAGGCGCCACGATTTGGTCGGTGGCATCGATCGTCGTCGCGCCGTTGCCATCGAGCGTGCCGATGGCCACAACACGACCGGCGACGATGCCGATGTCGGCATGGCGAGGAGGGGTACCGGTTCCATCGGCCACCAGGCCCCCGGTGATCGTCAGGTCATACATGGCGTCACCCTATGACAGGGCGACCAACCGATGATCAGCGGAGTTGACCGCCAGCGGCCCGTTATCGGTGGCGACGACGATGTCTTCCAGGCGAATTCCCCACCGGCCCGGCAGGTAGATCCCCGGCTCGACGCTGAACGCATAGCCAGCGCGGATCGGGTCGGTGTTGCCCTCGACCATGTACGGATCCTCGTGCGCTTCCATGCCGATCCCGTGACCGGTGCGGTGGATGAAGTACTGGCCCCACCCGGCATCGTCGATGATCGCCCGAGTGACCCGATCGACGTCCTGACAGTCCGCACCGACCACACCTGCGGCGACACCCGCCGCTTGAGCGGTCTGCAGCACCTCGTAGGCCTCGGCTAGATCGGCGGGCACCTCGCCGGTGACCACGCAGCGGGTGATGTCGCTGCAGTAGCCGTGCATCGTCCCGCCGAAGTCGCATAGCACCACCTCGTTCTCGGCGATCAACCGCGAGCCGGCCTCGTGGTGCGGCGAGGCGGCGTTCGATCCAGCGGCGACGATCGCAAAGTTGACCCGCTCGTGGCCCTCCTCGACGATGCGCCGTCCGAGGTGGGCGCTGACCTCGGCCTCGGTGCGTCCCACCAGGGGGATCTCGCCGCGCTGCAGCTCGCCGGCGATCCGGTCGACCGCCGCCGCAGCGGCTGCGAGCGCGGCGATCTCGGCGGCGTCCTTGGTCGCCCGCAACGCACTGGTCATCGGCGTCGAGCGCACGTAGGTGGTGGACGGCCAATGGCCGATCAGATCGACCAGGAAGCGGGCCCACATCGTGTCGCCCACCGCAGCCCGCTTCGGCTGGCCAAGCAGGCCAGCGACGATCGCCACCGGATCCTCGGTCTCGTCCCAGGCGCGGATCGTGATCGCCTGACCGTCGAGGTGAGCGCGAGGCGCCTCCAGACGGGGAATCACCAGCGTGGCCTCTGCGTCGGCGGGGACCACCAGCATCGTCAAGCGTTCCAAGGGCATCGCCTCATACCCGGTCAGGTACGGCAGGTCGCTGCCAACAGAGACGAGCAACACATCGGTGTCGGTGTCGCGTAGCTGGCGGCGAACACGTTGCAGTCGCTGTCCGAAGATCTCGTCCATCTGCAAAAGGCTAGTAGTGCCGGGCCCTGCGGGCGTGTGGTCACGTATATTCGAATCGTGCGCCCCCGCTTGATCGTCGCCACGCTGCTGACTACCACGCTGTCGGTCGGCGCGCTCGCGGCGTGCAGCTCCACAGATCCCGGTGTTGCCGTCGGGCGGTCGCGCGCTGGGAATGATGCGCCGTTGATCACCGATCCGACCACCGATTCGACCACCGGTACCAGCACCGACAACCCGACAAATACGTCGACGCAGCGCACCGTGCCCGACTCGATTCCTGTCGAAGACGGTGTGATCAACTTCGGCGACAACAAGCCAGCGCACGACTATGACGGCTTCATGGTGGCGATGTTCAAAGACGTCGAAGCCTTCTGGGCGAAATACTTTCCCGATCTGTACGACGAGGCGTTCGAACCGCTGAGCGGGGGAATCTACGCCGCCTACCCACAGCGCACCGACCCGATCCCGGGGTGCGGGACGCGCACCACCTCCTACGACGACGTCGAGATGAATGCGTTCTACTGCAGCGTCGGCGACTTCATGGCCTACGACGACGCCAAGCTGATCCCCGAGTTGGTCGACAACCTCGGACAGAGCTCGGTGGGCATCGTGCTGGCTCACGAGTTCGGCCACGCCGTGCAGAAGCGGGCGGGCAACTGGGCCCAGCCAGTCGTCCTGAAAGAACAGCAGGCCGACTGTTTTGCTGGGGCTTGGGCGGGGCATATCGCCCGCGGCGAGAACCCCGACTTTGCCTTCACCGACAACGAGGTCCGTGCCGGGATGATCGCCCTGATTCAGGTGGCCGACCCGGTCGAGTTGTCCGGGCAGGGCGACCCAAACGCCCACGGCACGGGATTCGACCGGGTGGGTGCGTTTCAGGACGGTTTTGTCGGCGGTCCGCAGCGGTGCAAGACGTTTTTCGAGGAGAACCGGCAATCGAAGATGATCGACATCCGGTTCATCGATGAGCCGAATGCCGGCAACCTGCCGATCAAGGATCCAAACGGCAAGGGCGACGACATCTTGACGCTGATCCCCGAAGATCTGACGACGTTCTGGACGGGGCTGTTGGAGGCCCAAGGCAAGACGTTCAACGCGCCAGCCATCGAGAGCTACCCAGGCAGGGGGCCGTACCCGTCGTGCAAGGGCGTCGACGACACGGCGTACAAGGGCAACGCCGTCTACTGCGTCCAGAACAACACGATCTATTACGACGCCGACAACGCCCAGAAGCTGACCCAGCGGATCGGCGACATGGCTCTCGGCTATCTGCTGGCCAATGGGTTCAGTGATGCCGCCCAGGTCAGCCTGGGCAGCCCGCTGACCGGCGAGCGGCGGATCCTGGCCGACGACTGCCTGACCGGGGCGTGGGTCGCCGACATCGTGCCTGACGACACCGGCACAGCCAAGGGCGGACGGCAGCTCAGACTGTCGGCAGGCGACCTGGACGAGGCGATCCAGACAGCGATCATCAACGCCGACCCAACCAGCGACACCAACATCAACGGGTCGGCATTCGAGAAGGTCGACACCTTCCGCGCCGGCGTGCTGGGCGGTTTGGCGGCGTGTATGGAGCGCTTCGGCTGACCAACCGTGATGTGCATAGAGTGACCGCCGACGACTTCACGGGGGGCGAGAGCAACATGCGTGTCAAAGGAAAAGTGGCGTTCATCACCGGAGCAGGGCGCGGCCAGGGCCGCTCCCACGCGATCCATCTGGCGCGTGAGGGCGCTGACCTGATCTTGTGTGACGTGGCCGGGGCGATCCCCGGCAACCTGATCGATCCAGCTGATCCCGACGATCTGCAGCAGACGATCGCGGCGGTGAAACAGGAACGCAGCGACACGCGGATGATCGCTCGCCACGCCGATGTCCGCGATCCGGGCGCGCTCCAGGAACTGGTCAACGAAGGTGTTGCCGAACTCGGCAAGCTGGACGTCGTGGTCGCCAACGCCGGCATCTTCAACTATTCGCTGTTCTTGGACCACACGCCGGAGATGTTCACCCAAGTCGTCGACGTCAACCTGTCCGGTGTGTTCAACACCTGTTGGGCGACGGTGCCACACATGATCAAGGCCGGCAACGGCGGGTCAGTGATCCTGATCAGCTCCACCGCCGGGATCAAGGGCCAGCCGTTCACCCCCGGCTACACCGCCGCCAAGCACGGCGTCGTCGGGCTGATGAAGGGCCTGGCCAACGAGTTGGGCGAATACAACATCCGCGTCAACACGATCCACCCGGCCGGGGTGCAGACCAAGATGGGTGAGGCACCGGGGTTGACCGACATCATCGCCTCGAAGGCCGAGACGATGGGCCCGCTGTTCATGAACAGCCTGCCGGTGGAGATGATGGAACCAAAGGACACGTCCTACGCGGTGGTCTTCCTGGCCAGCGACGAGTCTCGCTACGTCACCGGCCTGCAGTTGAAGGTCGACGCTGGCACGTCGGTTCGCTAGGGGTACGGATGCGCTGTCAAGGAAAGGTTGCGTTGATCACCGGGGCCGGGCGTGGCCAGGGGCGATCGCACGCCGTGCGGCTTGCCGCCGAAGGTGCCGATCTGGTGTTGTGTGATGTGCCCGGCGCGGTGCCCGGCAACATGGCCGAGGCCGCTGCGCCAAACGACCTGTACGACACGATCGCCGCCGTCAAAGAGGTGCGCAGCGACACGCGGATCATCGCCCGTCACGCCGATGTGCGCGACCCAGCGGCGCTCGACGATCTGGCCAACGAGGCGGTCGACGAACTGGGCAAGATCGACGTGGTCGTGGCCAACGCCGGGATCTTCAACTGGGGCGAGTTCACCGACTACTCGGTCGAGCTGTTCCAGCAGATGATCGACGTCAACCTGACTGGCGTGTTCAACACGTGCAAGGCAACGGTGCCACACATGATTGCCGGCGGTAACGGGGGGTCGATCATGATGATCAGCTCCGCCGCAGGGATCAAGGGTCAGCCGTTCACACCCGGCTACACCGCCGCCAAGCACGGCCTGGTTGGGCTGATGAAGGCGCTGGCCAACGAGCTCGGTACGAATTCGATCCGGGTCAACTCGATCCATCCGACCGGTGTGCTAACCAAGATGACCGAGGAGAGCGACCTGATGCACATCATCTTCAAACACGCCGAAACGATGGGACCGCTGTTCATGAATAGCCTGCCGGTCGCGATGCTCGACGCCAACGAGATTTCCAATGCGGTGATCTACCTGGCCAGCGACGAGTCTCGGTATGTCACTGGCTTGGAGTTCAAGGTCGACGCCGGGATGACGATCCGATGAGCGCCTCGAAGAAGGGTCGTGTCGCCGGCAAGGTCGCGCTGATCACCGGGGCGGGGCGCGGTCAGGGCCGGGCTCATGCTGTTGCGCTGGCTGCCGAGGGTGCCGATGTCGTCATCTGCGATGTTGACGGCGAGGTGGCCGGCAACATGGTCAAGCCAGCGACGCCGGACGACCTGGCCCAGACGGTGGCGGCCATCAAGCAGGCGCGTAGCGACACGCGGATCCTGTCCCGGGTGGCCGATGTGCGCGATCCGGCGGTGATGGATGATCTGGCCGCCGAGGCAGTGGCCGAACTTGGCAAGATCGATGTGGTCGTGGCCAACGCCGGGATCCTGAACTGGGGTGAGTTCACCGACTACCCGGTCGAGACCTTCCAGCAGACGCTGGATGTCAATCTGACTGGGGTGTTCAACACCTGCAAGTCCACGGTGCCGCACATGATCGAGGCCGGCACGGGCGGGTCGATCGTGCTGATCAGCTCGTCGGCAGGGATCAAGGGCCAACCGTTTACCCCCGGCTACACCGCCGCCAAGCATGGCGTGGTCGGGCTGATGAAGGCACTGGCCAACGAGCTGGGGGCACACAACATTCGGGTCAATTCGATCCATCCGGCCGGGGTGAACACGGCGATGTGCGATGTGCCCGGGCTGTTCAATCTGATCCAGAAGTACGCAACGACGATGGGCCCGCTGTTCATGAATACGCTGCCGACGCCGTTCATGCCCGCCGAGGACATCTCCCACTCGGTCGTTTACCTGGCCAGCGACGAATCACGCTACGTGACCGGCCTGGAACTGAAGGTCGACTTCGGTATGACCAACCGCTAGCGAACGCGTTAGGGAGCCGTTGCGGGGACGGCCGTGGTTGGGGTTGCGGTGGTCGGGGTCGCCGTCGTCGGGGTTGCCGTGGTGGGCGTGACCGTGGTTGGCGTCGTGGCCTTGGTGGTGGTCGGGACCGGCTTGGTGGTCGTGGTCGCCGGTACCGTGGTCGTTGCCGCACCGATCGTGGTGGTCGTCGACGTCGAGGACGTGCTGGTGGCTAGCCATTCCTTGTCGACGGCGTTGAAGCTCGGCAGCCGATCGGCCTTCGATTGCTGCTCGGGCTCCTTCACGCCGTCCCAGACATAGACCCGATCACCCCGGTTGAGCAGGTCGTAGACCTCCCGGCTGATGTCGTTGGGGACGCGAATGCAGCCATGCGAATCCGGATAGTTGGGAACGTTGTATCCGCCGTGGATAGCGATCCCGTAGTTGAAATACACCGGATTGAGCATCCCGCCGAGGACGCTCTGTCGCTTCCCATCAACCTTGCGGTCAACCGTGAAGACGCCTCCGGGCGTCTTGGCGTAGGCGCACTCTCGCGTCTTGCGCGGCTCGTCGAGCTGCTCTCCAGCGGCCGTTTCGGTATAGGTGACATCCTCGCACCACTGCTTGGGCTTGCCTTGGGCGTCGAGCTGACCTGAGGAGGTGTGGCTGATGAATGCCGGGACATTGTCCTTGAAGATGACCGCCACCTGCCGGTCGAGGTAGACCTCCAGATGCGTTCCGCTGCCGGGGCGGCGCGGTTGAATCACCGTCGGGTCCTGCATCAGCTGCCAGGTGTCGTTGTCGACCTTGCCGCTGGCCTCCAGACGGGGAATGCCTTGCACCAACTTCTGGTAGGCCCACACCGCCATCTTGGTCAGGTCGCCGTAGACACCGTCGATCTTGCCGGGGCGGAAGCCGAGCTCGGTCAGCCGGGTCTGGACCATCTTGACCTCGTCGCCAGCGCTACCAACGCGCAGGGTAGAAGACAGCTGGGTCTTGACAATCGCCGCGCTGGTCTCGACTACCACCGTCGGAGCGCCCGTGGTGGTGGTGATCATCGAACTGGTCGAATCGCTCAACGTCGCCGGGGTGGTCGCCTCGCTGTCGTTGCTGCCGGCGATTCCCGCACCGACCAGCAGGGCGACGACCGCCGCCGCGGCGCCCGCCGGCAGCCATTTGCGCATCCCGTCGTTATGCGCCTGACTCGTTTTGCCCGCCCGTGCGCTGGAGGACCGCTTCGCTGCCGGGGGACGAGTCCCCGCTTGCCGGGCCGCCCTCGGACGCGGTGACGACGGCTGCTTGGAAGCGGTCCGCTTCGCCGAGCCGGCGCGTTGATCGGAACGCGGCCGAGCCAAGCGCTGCGTTGGCTGCGTGGCGTCGCCCCCTGGCTGACGGCGCGCCAACAGTGGGTCAGACGGCGCCGCCGACGGGGAGTCGGTCGGGCGAGATGAAGATGCCGGACGGCGACGATCGTTCAACGAAAAAGATTCCTAGGCATGGCGCGAGCGAGACGCCAGCCTACCCTCGGGTGGCTTGACCCAGGGGTCGGATCGAGCGTAGATCGCGGCGCAGGGCCCACATTTCCTTGAGGATCGTGCGGATCACGCCGAACGAGGCGAGTGTCGAATCGCCGCGCGTTCGTGGGAAATAGTCGACCCCAAACTGGATCACGCTGAAGCCCAACTTCTTGGCGCGGATGATCAATTCGGCATCGATAAACGAGCCCTCGCTTTTCAGTTCGATGTGCTCGAAGATGTCTCGCTTGCACAGCTTGAAGGCGAAGTTGATGTCGCGCAGACGCACACCGAACATCCGTCGGATCAACACGTTGTAGAAGAACGTGTAGATCGCCCGGCTGGGGCCCTCGCCGATTCGGTCGAAGCGGTAGGCGCTGACGATGTCGGCGTCGTAATACGTCATCAGCCGCAAGGCGCGGTGCGCTTCCTGCATGTCCCACGGCAAGTCGGCGTCGCTGTAGAGCACGTAATCCCCGGTGGCGGTGGCGAACCCGGTTTTGATCGACCCGCCCAGCTTGCGGTTGACCGGATGATGGACGACACGCACGTGCGGGTCGGCAGCGACCAGTTCGTCGGCCAATTTGGCGGTGTCGTCCGTGGACGCATCGTCGACGATGATCAGCTCGTAATCGCTGATCGTGCCGCGATCGAGCATCAGCCGACACTCGACGGTCGCCGCGTCGATCGCCCGCTCGATGTAGTCCTGCTCGTTCCACATCGGGAAGAAAATGCTCAGCGTGCCCGCCATCCGCAGCAGGCTACCGCTCGATTGAGCGCCGCAAGGTTCGCCCGGTGCCGCGGTATCGTGCGCCGTGATGGAACCCCAGTGGCAGCAGCCCCCCGCACCATCGCTGCCACAGCCGCCGGACCTCCCCCTGCCACCGGTGCCCGAAATCTGGGCCGCGCCGACGGCATCGACGCCCCAGCCAGTGGTGCGTCGAGCCAAGATGCTGCGCCCGGGTGAGCTGATGCCGGGATGGCGGGTCGCTGCGCTGGCCACCTGGGGTGGCGTGCTCCTGGGCTTCATGGCCGTGTGGCGCAGTTCATGGACCGTGGGGCTGTCGACCTGGTGGCTCGGTCCGCAGGCCGCGCCAAACAACTGGCTGATCATCGCCCTGCCGTTCGTGCCCCCAACCGTGATGCTCGTCTTGCACTCGGTCAGCGCGCGTTACACATGGGTGTGCGGGCTGGTGGCTGCGGCGATCACCGCGGCGATTGCGTGGGGCGACGTCGGCCGGGTCAACGGCTACGCGCTCGCCGAGTTCGTCTTGGCCGGTGCCGCGGCGTTGTTTTCGCTGGCCTCCTACGGCGGGATGGCGCGCCGCGCTGAGTAGCGTGAACGGCCTATGTCAGCAGGTCGTGTTCTTTCTTCGTTGCCCGTCGGCGAGCGTGTCGGCATTGCGTTTTCTGGCGGTCTCGACACCTCCGCCGCCGTGGCCTGGATGCGCGAAAAGGGTGCCATCCCCTACTGCTACACGGCCGATCTGGGCCAGCCCGACGAGCCGGAACTGGACACGATCCCCGAGCGGGCCAAGCAGTACGGGGCCGAGGTTGGCCGATTGGTCGATTGCCGCGCCGAACTGGTCCACGAAGGCCTGATCGCCCTGCAATGCGGGGCCTTCCACATCACCACGGCCGGCAAGACCTACTTCAACACCACGCCCCTCGGCCGGGCCGTCACCGGCACGCTGTTGGTTCGGGCGATGCAAGACGACGGTGTCGATATCTGGGGCGACGGCAGCACGTACAAGGGCAACGACATCGAGCGCTTCTACCGCTACGGGCTGTTGGTCAATCCGAACCTGCGGATCTACAAGCCGTGGCTTGACCAGGCCTTCGTCGACGAACTGGGCGGGCGGGCCGAGATGAGCGAATTCCTGATCCAGCGCAACCTGCCGTATAAGGCCAGCAAAGAGAAGGCGTATTCGACCGACGCCAACATCTGGGGCGCCACCCACGAGGCCAAGTCGTTGGAAGAACTGACGACGGGGATGGAGATCGTCGAGCCGATCATGGGTGTCGCCCACTACCGCGACGACGTCGAGATCGCTGCCGAGACGGTGAGGTTGACGTTCCACGAGGGCTGGCCGGTAGCGATCAACGGTAACGAGTTCGCCTCGCAGGTCGATCTGGTCCACGAGGCGAACGCGATCGGCGGGCGCCACGGGCTGGGGATGAGCGATCAGATCGAGAACCGGATCATCGAAGCCAAATCGCGCGGTATCTACGAAGGCCCCGGCATGGCGCTGCTGAGCATCGCCTACGAACGTCTGGTGTCGGGCATCCACAACGAGAACACGATCGAGAATTACCGCACGATGGGCCGCCGTCTGGGCCGCCTGCTGTACGAGGGACGCTGGTTCGACCCACAGTCGTTGATGCTGCGCGAGCCGCTATTGCGCTGGGTCGGTTCTGCGGTCAGCGGCGAGGTGACGATCAAGCTGCGCCGCGGCGACGACTACTCGATCCTCGACACGACCAGCCCGAACCTGACCTACGCGCCCGAGCGCTTGAGCATGGAACGCGTCGAGGACGCCGCCTTCGGTCCCGAGGACCGCATCGGTCAGCTGACGATGCGCAACCTCGACATCGACGACACGCGCAACAAGCTCGACGTCTACCGCCAGGTCGGCACCCTGGCCCCCGGCGGTCTCCTCGAACTGCAGTAACGCGCTACATCTGGTGCCGGGTTCCCGATGTAACGGTCGGCTGGCGCTCCGGGACTATCCGCGGTTGGCCTAGCAGTCAGACTGGGCGGATGGCTGATCAGCAGTTTGGCGGGACCATCGGGCGTACCTACGCGACATCTCAGGCATGGTTTCCCGATCGACCGAAGCCGAAGGGCGCGCCGAACGTCGTCGTGGTGTTGCTCGACGACACCGGATTTGGTCAGCTTGGACCATTTGGCTCGGATATTGCCACGCCAACCATCGATCGGCTGGCCGCCGAGGGGTTGCGCTACAACCGCTTTCACGTCACCGCGCTGTGTTCGCCGAGCCGCGCCTCGCTGCTAACCGGACGCAATCACCATGCCGTCGGCATGGGCTTCTTAGTCGACATGCCCACAGGGTTTCCTGGATACACATGCCGCTTGCCGCGCACCGCCGCGGCGCTGCCGCGGATCATGACCGATGCCGGGTATTCGACGATGGCGGTCGGCAAATGGCACCTCACCCCGCGCAACGATCGCTCCGCGTCGGGCCCGTTCACCACATGGCCGCTGGGCGTTGGTTTCGAACGGTTCTATGGATTCCTTCACGGCGACGCGAATCACTGGACGCCGACGCTGATGTCTGACAACCACGCGATCCCTGCACCGGCACGTCCCGAGGACGGCTACCACCTGACCGAGGACCTGATCGACCAGTCGCTGCGAATGATCGTCGACCAGCACCACGCCACGCCCGACAAGCCGTTCATGCTCTACCTGGCGCCCGGGGCGATGCATGCCCCGCACCACGTCGCCAACGAATGGATCGAGCGGTACCGCGGCGCGTTCGATCAGGGTTGGGAACGTTGGCGTGACGAGGTTTTTGCCCGCCAGCTGGACAACGGAGTCGTCCCCGAGGGCACCACGTTGTCGGCCCGCCCGCCGTGGATCGATGACTGGGACGCGCTCCCCGCCGAGCAACGCCGGTTGTTCGCCCGCTTTCAGGAGGTCTTCGCCGGGTTCATGTCGCACTTCGACGATCAACTTGGCCGACTGATCAATGGGCTCGAACAGCTCGGCGTGCTGGACAACACGATCGTCATGCTGACGTCCGACAACGGGGCCAGCGCTGAAGGTGGCCGGATCGGATCGATCAACGAACACCGCTTCGGCTACGGCTACCCCGATCTGCTGGCCGACAACCTGGCAGCGATCGACGAGCTCGGCGGGTTCCGGTCCTACAACCACTATCCGTGGGGCTGGGCCTGGGCGGGCAACAGTCCGTTCCGGTTGTGGAAGCGCTACTCGTGGCTCGGCGGCACACGCACCCCACTGATCATCCGCTATCCGCGCGAGATCAGCGAGCACGGCGCGATACGCCAGCAGTTCTGCCACATCATCGACCTGATGCCCACGCTGCTCGACGCTTGCGGCATCGACGTTCCCGATGTGGTCGACGGCGTCGCCCAACAAAAGGTCGATGGGGTCAGCCTGCGACCGACCTTCACCGATGGCGATGCCCCAAACGCCCACGACACGCAGTATTTCGAGATGCTCGGATCGCGCTCGATCTATCACGAGGGGTGGAAGGCGACCACCGACCACGTCTCGCAGGGTGTGCTCGACGAGAGCATGATCCCCGGCAGCAGGGCACTCGACGACGACCGCTGGAACCTGTTCCGCATCGACGACGACTTCGCCGAAGCGAACGATGTCGCCGACCAGCACCCCGATGTGGTCGCCGAGCTGAACGAGATCTGGGAGGCCGAGGCGGCAGCGAATCACGTCCTGCCGATCAGCGACGGGCTGCACGAGCGGATGTTTTCACTGGAGCCAGCACTGTGGCCACGGCGCGGCGCGGCGCGTTTTTATCCCGGATACGGCGCGGTGGCCGACGAGATGGTTCCGTCGTTGGCGATGGGCACCCCGCTGGTTGCCGCAGTTACCGTGCCCGACACCGGCGATGCCGTGAGCGGCGTGCTGTGTGCGATGGGCGATTGGACCAACGGTTGGGCGTTCGTGGTGCTCGATAGTCGCCCGGCGTTCCTGGTCAACATCGTCAGTCGGCCCTATCGGATCGTCGCCGACATCCCCCTCGATCAGGGAAAGCACCTCATCGCCGTACGTTTCGACGGCAAGTTCGGTCAACCGGGCGACGCCGTGCTGTACCTCGACGGCACCGAAGTGGGTCGGGGCGTGCTGCCCGAGGGGCTCGGCGCGGGTGGCATCCAGATCGGCGGCGGCGGCTTGCATGTCGGACGCGACGGTGGCTTTCCGGTCACCGACGACTACACGCCGCCATTCCCGTTCTCCGGGACCCTGCATTACGTCGAGTTCTCCACCGACGCGACGGTCGCCGGACCATCGCCCGAGCATCTCGCCGCCGAATGGATGACAGCGCTCCACAGCGAATAGCCGCCGGCCGCGTTACATCCGGAACCCGGCACCGGATGGAACGAGTTACAGCTGGTGCCGGGTTCCGGATGTAACGCGCTCGAGGAGGGCGTGGATGAGGGCGACCCGCTCGATGAGCGTTCCCGCTAGGACATGCTCGGTGTCGGCGTGGGCATTGCCGCCAACTGCACCCAAACCGTCGAGGGTCGGGACACCGGCGGCGGCGGTCAGGTTGCCGTCGCTGCCGCCCCCGACCTCGGCGGTGCCAATCGTCAACCCGAGCGTGTCGGCAGCGGCGTACAGCGCAGGGAGCAACGGAGCCGACGCCGATGCGGGCATCGGTGGGCGGGTGATCCCGCCGCGCACCTCGACAGTGGCGGGCATCGCCGACAGAGCCGCCATCAGCGACTCGACGCGCTCCTTCTCGCCCGGCTGGCTAACGCGGGCGTCGACCATGAGCCGCGTCTCGGCGGGCACGACATTGTCAGCTGTGCCTGCGGCGCACATCGTCGGCGTCACCGTGGTGCCAAGGCGCGGGTCACCGAAGGTCGTGATTCGGCCGATCAACGCAGCCGCGGCGACCAGCGAGTTGATCCCCTTTTCCGGTTCGAGTCCGGCGTGTGCGGCACGACCGCGGACGATCACCTCGAACGTGCCCGTTCCCTTGCGGGCCGTCTTGACCGCTCCCCCATCAGCGCTGGGCTCGAACACCAGCGCCGTCCCACACGCCCGAGCGCGCTCGTCGATCAGCTGCCTCGATGTCCACGAACCCGTCTCCTCATCGCTGGTCCACAGCATCTCGATCGCTGATCGGTCGGCGAGCGCGGCCACGGCATGGATGGCGATGACGATCCCGGCCTTCATGTCGAACACGCCGGGACCACGCAGTACATCACCATCGACACGAAACGGGTTGGCCGCCAGCGACCCGATCGGGAAAACGGTGTCGTGATGGCCAAGGATCAGCACGCCTGGCGTGCCACAGCCACGCCAGCGCACGTGCGGCCCGTTCGGCCCGTCGATCAATTCGGCCGGCGAGCCAAGTCGACGTTCGATCAGCGCGGCCAAGACGGCCGCCGATCGCGTTAACGCGGCGGCGTCACCGGACGGTGATTCCACCTCGACCAACGCGCCAATGTCATCGATCAGGGTGTCCACCACCCGCAAACTAGCGGCGAGGTTGCTTGCGTCGTGGCCTGATCCGCCAGCATCTGGCGCACCAGGTCACAGAACGGGGGCGGTCGGCGAACGCATTTGATGGCCGACTTGGCGGCCATGGCCGGGTGTCTCCACCCGGCCATGGGCCGACAGCTGCAACTCAGACGATCACGACCGGCGGGGGAACCCGGCCTGGTCGCCATCGCTGGTTGCGTTTCCCGCCACCAGGCATGTGTCGGTAACCGCCACCGACGGTCACCAAGGGTAAGCAGCTGCGCGCTCGGGCGCATCCGTGCGCGCACGGAATTCGGTCCGAGGGGCTTATGCCGGGTCGAACGTCATCGCCAAACGAGCCAATTCGACGCGATTGGTCACGCCGAGCTTGCGATAGGCGGCGGAGACATGGCTTTCGATCGTCCGACGGGACACGAACAGCGCCTCGGCAATCTCGGAATTGGAACGTCCCTCGGCGACCATTTCGACAACGCGTCGTTCGCTGGGCGACAGATCATGGGCCGGACCGACCGACCTGGTCGAGTTCGTCGCGGTGCCAAACTCGACGTCCAAGCGAGCGGCGTCGCCCACCGCGCCGCATTCCAGAAACGCGCCGCGCGCGTTGCGCGCCGCTGCGGCCGCCTTGCGCGTATTTCCTGCTCGACGATGAAGTTCAGCAAGCTCGGCGATCATCGTCGCGCATTCCAGGCGGCGCGGCGTGCGCGCTTTCAGCTCGATGGCCCGTTGCATGAATGCTGGGTCGCCGGTTGCCCAGGCGCGCGCCCGAGCGGCGTCGGCAGCGGCGCGGGTGTCGCCGATCGTGCTGGTCAACGCGTCCAAGTACGTCATTGCGCTGGCAATGCGCGATTCGTCGCCGCTCAACACGCTGGTGCGCACCACGGCCGGGCTCAGCTCCTGTAGCGCCGAGAGAGCACCGTGCCCTTCGTACAGATCCCAAATCGAGCCGAGCATGTTCAACGCCTGGGCATAGTTGCCCGAGCGCTCGAACGTCGCCAGGTGGGCCATCACCAGATGGTCCAGATCGAGATGTCCAACGCCCTGGGCAACGAGGTCATCGGCGACACGCAGATGATGCGCAGCCAGCTCAGCATCACCTTGGTGCAGCGCAGTACGAGCGACAATGCAATGGCACCACAACGACGTACCCAGACGGTCGTCGATCCGCCAGTCCAGGGCGGCATTCGCCGCGGCCGCAGCGTCGGCCAGATCACCGGCGCGGAACGCCGCCGAGGCGCGCAACGTGTCGTAGGCCGGGACCATCCATTGGTAACCGGCTTCGGCGCTCCGACGGTGACCTTCGGCGGCGACACGCCTGGCACCGACCAAGTCGTCGATATCGATGCGCACCAACGCGGCGGCAAACCACGGTTGATAGAGCGTGGCTTCGCCAAGGTGCGGCAGCGCGGTGAGGCGTTCCAGGCGCTCGCCAAGCGCACGCGCCTCGGCCCGCTGATTGCCGAACATGCGCACCAAAGCGAGCACCATCGTCGCGCAGATTTCGCTGACCAGATCGAGCGCTGGATCGGCAAGTACACCTTCGGCCAACGCTGCCGCATCGCCGAAACGGGCGGCAAGGATGCAGGCCACACCGGCTTCGGCACTCAGCCGGCGATGCAGATCACGGTCGTTCAGCGGGCCACCGGCCAGCTCGACTCCGGCCAACATCTCGGCCATCGATTCCGCGGCGCGACCCTGCTGGAACAGGCTCAATGCCAACTCACGATGCAGCGCAACCTCTTCCGCGGGATCGCTGGTCGATGCCAGCATTTGGCGCGTCAGTGTCTCGACCTCGTCGCGTCGCCCGACACTACCGAGGGCACGAAGATGGACCAGCTGCAGCGATCGCGACGGCACACCGCGAATCCGCATCGCCCGCTCGGCCAGCTCCAAGGCAACGACGGGGTCATAGGCCACCACCGACTCGGCGGCCTCGATCAGCCAGGCTCGGGCATGCTCGCCTTGCGCGTCGGCCTCGACGACGTGGCGGGCGATCGCCAGCGGCGCATCCCCGGCGGCGTCGCACACCTCGGCAGCGCGCTCATGCAGCAGGGCGAGCACCGGTTTCGAGGCCGAGGCCAAGACCGCGTCGCGATACAGATCGTGGCGAAACCGATAGGTGTTGCCTTCGGTGATCAGCAGGCCAGCGTGCTCGGCGCGCTCCAACGCATCGATCGTTTGCGACAGCGTCGTGCCCAGCATCGCCATCACGCGAGACGCGGCAAACGTGTCCCCCAGCACAGCAGCGGCCAGGAGCGGTTGTCGAGTCTCGTCGCGCAGTTCCTCGAGACGACTGGCGACAGCCCTCGGTGCCTGGGCGAGCAGCTGTGCGGCAGCTGCTTCGGCGAGGTCGACCGTGGCATCGGGCCCGCCAGACAAGTCGGGGGGATGGATGCTTTCCAAGATGGCCGTCGCAAACAGCGGTAGGGGGCCAGCCGCATCCAGCACGTGACGCAGTCGCGGGCCGGGATGACCGCCCAGAAACAGGCGGGCCATCTCGGCGACGTCATCGCTGGTCAGCGGCTGGAGCTGGATCACGAGGCTGGCGCCTTGATCCAACCAACGGCGGAAGGGCCCACTGCGGGTTGGCCGTGAGGCCAGGACCAAGGCCACCGGAATCGACGCCAGGCGTGGCACCAATTGCTCGACAAACGACACCGTGCCGATATCGGCCTCGTGCAGGTCGTCGAGCACCAGCAACAGTGGCCCAGCGGCGACCTCGCTATCCACCAGCGACAGCAGTTGTTCGACGACCCCCGCCGCCGAGGCACGGTCGCCGACGCTGGCCTCGATCAGGCTCCGTGGCGCCGCTGTCGCGGTGCCAAACCGGCCAAGGCCAAGACTGAACGCAGCCAAGGGCGCGGCGAACGGCGTGTCGGTACCCAGGACGGGAACCCGACCGCGGCGGATCGTGAGGGCAACGTCGTGCCCTGGCCCGCGCCATTGGGCATGTTCGACCAACTCATCGAGCAGCCGCGTCTTTCCCGATCCAGCCGGGCCGATCAGGGTTGCGATCCCACCATCGCCGCGGCGCGCCGCATCCACCAAGGCAAACAGCGCTTGCATCTCCGCCGACCGTCCAACCAACGGCCAATGGCGTGCTGCGGGGACCGGGCCGAATGGCACGGCGGCAGGTTATCCGACGGTGCGTTACACGGGTTGTAAGCCGCGTCGCAGTGCGTCGTTGGCGTCGGCCGGCAGCCCGCCAAGCGGCTCGGCGAGTTCGGCCACCGTCGGTCCGTGCTGCGCGGCCAGTGGCGCGAGGGCGGCCATGTCGAAGCCGTACAGATCGGCGGCGTTGGAGCCGAGGATCTTGCGCAGCTCGGCCTCGCCGACCCCCTCGAACACCTGCCGCAGATGCTCGCGAGTGAACGGGTACGTGCCCTCGTCGTGCGGGTAGTCGTTGCCCCACATGAACCGGTCGACCTTGATCGGTCCGCCGAAGATCTCGAGCGTCTCCACATCGGCGCGGCGCGGCTGGCTGACGCCCATCCACACGTTCTGTTCGAAGCATTCGGAGGCCAGCAGGTTACGCATGTCGCCCTCGCGGTAGCGGATCTCGCCGGTTGCCCCAGTCTCGCGAATCTGCTTGATGGTCGCGTCGAGGTTGTTCAACAGGGAGGGCATCCAGTGCGAGCCGGTCTCGGTGATCACGAACTTCAGTTTGGGGAAGCGCTCGAAGACGCCGCCGAGGACGAAGTGAACGAACGGCCGCTGGGCGTAGAAGGAGACTTCGTTGATGTACAGCAGCATCGAGAACGGGTAGTTGCCATAGGCCGGCACGCCGGTGCCGCCGTGGACGTTGATCGGGATCTCGTTGTCCTCCAAGACCTTCCACAGCCGGTCGTATTCGGGGTCGTACAACGGCTTGACCCAGGTGGCCGCGTCGGGAGACACGTTGGGGAGCAAAACCCCGCCGCGTAGCCCGTTCTCCTTGCACCACAAGGCATCGGCGATCGCATCATCGATGTCGTTGGTGAAGATCTGGCCGATCCCGGCGCGTTGCTCCGGGTATTGCTTGACGAAGTCGACGAGCCAACGGTTGTGGGCCTGCACCCCCGCATGGCGGTGCTCGTACTCGTTGGGCTTGGGCGGCTGGGCGAAGAGTACGAAGCTGGGGAAGAACGGCGGGACCGTGTTGGGGAAGATCACTTCACCAACGACGCCGTCGGCCTGCTGTTCGCTCCAGCGCTGGTCGTTGTCCCAGTTGCGCGAGCGGCGGTCGTCGCGCAGATCCTTGAACGGGTTCTTGTACTTGCCCCGCCAGGCGTCGAAATCGGCGTGATAGGCCGAGTCAAGGTATTCGCGATAGTCGGCGTGGCTCCCGCCAGCGTGTGAATCGGCGGTGATGATCGTGTAGTTGGCGCTCATTGTGTACTCCTCTATTTGACGGTGAACCCGGCGTCGACCGGCAAGGTCACCCCGGTGATCCATTTGGCTTTGTCGGATGCCAGGAAGACCACCGCGTCGGCGATGTCTTCCGGCTCAAGCAGCTCAACGGGCATCAGGTTGGTCAGCGAGCTGGTCGCGTCGGGGAACGCTTCCAGGAAGCGGCCCATCGCTTCGTTCTGGACCATCATGGTGGCGACCGCGGTGGGGTGCACCGTGTTGACGCGGATCATGTGCTGCGAGAGCTCGACGGCGAACTGGCGCATCAGTCCAACGACGCCGTGCTTGGCGGCGCCGTAGCCCTCGTTACCAAACGCACCGGGAGAACTGAGGCCCTTCAGCCCGGCCGTGGACGAGGTGAGGATGATCGACCCGCCGTTGCCGGCGCGGATCATCGCCGGAGCCGTCGCCCGCACCGTGTTCCACACACCGGTCAGGTTGATCCCGATGACCGCATCCCACGAGGCCTGCAACTTGTCGACCTGGCCCTCGAGGTTCGGGTCCATCATCGCCACACCGGCATTGGCCACCACGATGTCCAAGCGACCTTGCTCGCCGACACCTTGCTCGACTGCGGCAGCCAAGGCCGCGTACGAACGTACGTCGCCCTCGACCGCGACGGCCCGCCGACCCATCGATTCGACGGCTGCGCAGGTCTCCTGCAGTTCGGCGCGCGTCGCCATCGGATAGGCCACCTCTGGAACGTCTTCGCAGATGTCAAAGGCGATGATGTCGGCCCCTTCGGCCGCCAACGCCTTGGCGTGCGCCCGACCCTGGCCGCGGCCAGCACCGGTGATGAATGCAACTTTGCCCTCAAGTATCCCCATGCCCAGATCGTAAGCCGGACGGGGCCGGTTGGCCGTACCCTGGTAGACCGTGTCGTCGACCCCCTCTCGTGAAGCAGCGCGTCGGCGTACGTTTGCGATCATCTCCCACCCCGACGCGGGCAAGACCACGCTGACCGAGAAGTTCCTGCTGTATTCGGGAGCGGTACAGGTGGCGGGATCGGTGCATGCTCGCGAGGGTCGTCGCGGGGCGCGTAGCGACTGGATGGAACTCGAGCAGCAGCGCGGTATCTCGATCAGTTCGACCGTGATGCAGTTCCCGTATGGCGAGCACATCGTCAACCTGCTTGACACCCCTGGTCACCGGGACTTCTCCGAGGACACCTATCGCGTGCTGGCTGCGGTCGACGCCGTGGTGATGGTTCTGGACGCCGCCAAGGGCATCGAGCCCCAGACGTTGAAACTGTTTCAGGTCTGCCGTGCCCGCCAGTTGCCGGTGATCACCTTCTTGAACAAATACGACCGCCCGGCACTCGAGCCTCTCGAACTGCTCGACGCGATCGAGGCGCAGATCAATCTGCGTCCAACCCCGGTGACCTGGCCGGTGGGCAGCGGCGAGGACTTTCGTGGCTTGATCGATCGACGCGACGACAGCTACGTCGAGTTCACCCGCACGGCACGTGGCGCTGGTGTGGCCGGCGAGTCGGTCAGCACGGTCGCCGAGGCCTCGGCCGCGGCTGGCCCAGATTCCAGACGTGCCTGGGAGCGGGCGATCGAGGAATGCGGACTGCTCGACGCGGTCGAGGCCAATGTCGACATGCCCTCGTTTCTGGCGGGCGAATCGACACCGTTGTTCGTCGGCTCGGCGCTGACCAACTTCGGCGTCCGCAAGTTGCTCGACGCGGTGATCGATCTTGCCCCGCAACCCAGCCCGCGCGTCGACATCGCCGGCCATGATCATCCGCTCGACGGGCCGTTCTCGGCATTCGTGTTCAAGGTCCAGGCGAATATGGATCCCTCGCATCGCGACCGGATCGCCTTTGCCCGGATCTGCTCGGGACGCTTCGAGCGGGGGATGTCGGTGGGCAACGCGCGCACCGGCCGCGAGATGACGACGAAATACGCGACCACCGCTTTTGGCCCCGATCGGGAGACGATCGACGAGGCCTTCCCTGGCGACGTGGTTGGGCTGGTCAACGCCACCGGGGTGAACATCGGCGACACGCTGTACGCCGACAGCCGCGTCGAGTTTGCCCCGCTGCCACGCTTCGCGCCGGAGGTGTTCGCCCGCGCCCGCCCGCTGGACACCGGCAAGGTCAAGCAGTTCCGCAAGGGTCTCGGCCAGCTCGATGAGGAAGGCGTGGTTCAGGTGTTGCGCGACCCGGACGCCGGCGACACCGACAATGTCCTCGCTGCCGTCGGCCAGCTGCAATTCGAGGTCTTCGCCCATCGACTGGGGAGCGAGTTCGGTGCCCCCACCGAGATCGTCTCGGCGCCCTACCAGGCGATCCGCCTGACCGATCCTGCATCGGCCAACCGGCTGCGCCAGATCGGCGGGATCCGCATCCTGTCGCGCGCCGACGGCGCCCTGGTGGCCCTGTTCGAAAACAAGTACCGACTCCAACGCCTGCTCAACGACGAGCCGGACCTTACGCTGGAGCCGTTGCTTGCTGACGCCCAGCCGCTCGACTGAAAGTGACCCCACGATGAACGCATTCGCCGAGCTCGGCCTGAACGAACAGTTGTTGACCGCCCTTGCCACGCTGGGCTACGAGGAACCGACTCCGATTCAAACCGAGGCGATCCCCCAGATCTTGGAGGGCCACGACGTGTTAGGCCAGGCGGCCACGGGCACCGGCAAGACCGCCGCGTTCGCCCTCCCGTTCTTGCAATTGCTCGATCGTCGCGCCGAGACACCGAGCGTGTTGGTGTTGGTGCCAACACGCGAGCTGGCGATGCAGGTTTCCGAAGCGATGTTCAAGTACGGCAAGGCCTTCGACGACGGGACCGCGGTGGTGCCCGTGTACGGCGGGCAGCCGATCTTCCATCAGATCAAGGCGCTGCGCCGTGGCGCGCAGGTGGTGGTGGCCACCCCCGGGCGAGCGATCGACCACGTCAATCGCGGCACGCTGGACCTGTCGGGGATTCGCCATGCGGTGCTCGACGAGGCCGACGAGATGTTGGACATGGGTTTTGCCGAAGACATCGAGACGCTGCTTTCGGCGATGCCCGCCGACCGTCAGACCGTGCTGTTCTCGGCGACGATGCCGAGCCGGATCGCCAAGATCGCCAAGGCCCACCTGCGCAAGCCGGTCACGATCCGCATCGAGCGCGACGACTCGGCCCCGAACTCCGGGTCGATTTCGCACACCGCGTACATCGTTGCTCGCCAGCACAAGGCAGCGGCACTCGGCCGGATCTTGGACGTCGAGGAGCCCACCGCGGCGATCGTGTTCTGCCGGACGCGCGGCGAGGTTGACACGCTCACCGAGACGTTGAACGGCCGCGGCTACCGCGCCGAGGCGCTGCATGGTGGGATGGATCAGGAGCAGCGCGACCGGGTGATGGGTCGGATGCGCTCGGCGACCGCGGAGTTGCTGATCGCCACCGACGTTGCCGCCCGCGGTCTGGACCTTGACCACCTCACCCATGTCGTCAACTACGACGTCCCGTCGTCGACCGAGGCCTACACCCACCGCGTTGGGCGCGTCGGCCGGGCCGGACGCAGCGGCGTGGCGATCACCTTGACCGAACCGCGCGAGCAGCGCCTGCTGGGCAACATCGAGCGGGTGATGGGCACCAAGGTGAAGATCGCCCAGATCCCGAACGTCGCCGAGCTACGCGCCCACCAGGAGGAGTCGACGCGCAACGATCTGCGCGAGGCCGTCCTGGCTGGCGACGACGGCCGCTTCCAACGGGTGGTCGACAGCCTCGCCGAGGAGTTCGACTTGCGCGAGATCGCCGCTGCCGCGGCGCGCTTGTACCACCAGGCTGCGGGCAACGTCGAGGACGCCGAGGAGATCCCCGAGGCCCGCCCGCCGAAGCCCGACCGAGGCGACCGCTTCGACAAGGGTGCCGGCAGGAAAGGCGCGTACGGCAAGGGCTCGGGCAAAGGCGGCGGCGACGACCGCGCCCAGATCTTCATTGGGCTTGGGCGAGCGGCGCGGCTTTCACCTGGCGATCTGGTTGGGGCCATCGCCAACGAGACCTCGCTGTCCGGCAAGCAGATCGGGCCGATCAAGATCGGCGAGAAGTTCTCGATCGTTGGTGTGCCACCGGAATCGGTCGACGAGGTCATCGATGCGCTCCGTCAGACGCAGATCCGCGGCCGCTCGGCGCAGGTACGCCGTTATGTGGAGAATCGCCAACCACCGCGTGACCGAAAGCACAATCGAAAGTAACCTTTCGAAAGCTATCTTTCGATATATGCATCCGGACATTTGGAACCAGGTCGTGCGCCTGGAACACAACGCACGCACTCGTCGCCGGGCGACGAGCACTCGCCCACCGCGCCACGCCAAGCGGCTCGCCCGCCGCTAATCAGCACCCGCATCGATGGCCCGCCAGCCGCTGCGCGATGTCACCGACCCTGCGGAGATGCGCGCCCTGGCCCATCCGGTTCGACTGAAGATCCTCGACGCACTTCGCCGGCAGGACACGATCACCGCGACCCAAGCCAGCGAACTGACCGGCGAGAGTCCGGCGAACTGCTCGTTTCATCTCCGCACGCTGGCGAAGTACGGCTATCTGGAAGAGGCCTCCGGCGGTAGCGGTCGTCAGCGACCCTGGCGGCGCAGCGCCGACCGTTTGCGATTCTCCATCCAGCACCAGGACCCGGCAGCGCGGGCGATCGCCAACGAATTGGTCGAGCGGATCAGCGTGCAGCGCGAAGAACTGCTGCGCGATTGGTTCCGCGGTCACGACGCCTACAGCGACGAGTGGCGGGACGCGGCCTTCGTCAGCGATCGCGTCGTCTACATGACCCCCACCGAGGTCGCCGCATTGAATGCCAAGATCGACGCGTTGATGGATGAGTTCACACCGCGGCTCGCCGACGTGGAGAGCCGTCCCGAGGGCGCTAAGCCGGTCAAGCTGGTCGCTTGGGCCCACCCGCTGTAACCGACGTTTGGTGCCAGGCACCAAACGTCGGTTCACCGGTCGTCAGTCGCTGGCGGGGAGTGGCTTGGCCTCGGCCTGGCCAAGATCGACGCCACCCAGGGCCAGCGGGCCCACGCCGGCCTTGACGCAGAGCACCTCGATCGTGCCATCGGGATCCACGTAGCGCTTGCCGAGCAAGATCGGGTCGCCCGCAGGGGCGACACCAGCGGCGGCGGACTGCGCATCGGTGGTCATCGGCTGACCGGCGCAGGTCAAATCCAGCGGGCCCGATGGGGCGCGGACCACCACAACCGTGGCGGCGTCGATCGTGCTGAACAGGCGCAGACCTGGCTTGGCTTCGATGGTCATGATTTCTCCTCTTCCTTGGAGAGAGTCTGGCGTGCTTCTTGGAGAATCTCCAACACGTTGCCGTGCGGGTCGGCGACGATCGCCACCGTTGCGTCGGGACGCGGCGAATAGGGCTCGGCGATCACGCTGGCACCGGCGGCGACCGCGCGCTGAAACATCGCTGCGGCGTCGTCGACATGCAACGCGGCATAGGCAAAGCCGCGGAAGTGACTCCACGAGTCGTGCGCTGGCTTCGGCTGCGGCGCGTCAGCCGGCTGAAAGATCTTGCATTCGGCGGATTCCAAGACGAGACGGTGAACGGTGCCTTGCGGATAGCGCAAGACCCGCCGCTCGCGGAAGCCAAGGCCGTCGATGTAGAACGCGACGAGCTCGGCTGCGTTGTGGGAGACGATCCCGGACTCCATCCGTGTTGCCATTGGCACGAAGCTAGGACGCGGCTGGGGCGAAGTGCAGCATCGTGATCCCATCGCTGCCGGTGACGAATCGACCAGCGACGCGCATTCCCACGGTGGGCTCGACGTCGGCGAGGTCGATCAACGTGGTCGTGATCCGTGGGCCGGCGTCTAGCTCGACGATCGCGATCCGCTGGGGAACGTCGTCGGCAAAGGGCGGGGCGGTTGGCTGGCGACTGCTCGTCACGGTCACCACCCGACCCACCGGCTCGACGTCCTCCCAGGTCAGGTCGGCCGATGCGCAGCTCGGACAGCGCAGCCGCGGATAGAACACCAGCGCCGCGCATCGGTCGCAGCGTTGGATGCTGAGCCGCCCGTCGGCAAGCGCATCCCAGAACGGTTGGCTCAGCGGTGTCGGCCGAGGCCGCGGCTTGGTGACCTGCAGCTCATTCACCGCGCACCACCAAGGCGTTCTGTTCGCTCATCACGCCCCCGGTCCCGGTGACGTAGGCGATGTCGTGGCTGGCCAGCTGACGCTCGTCGGCGCGGCCCTGAATCTGACGCACGGCTTCGACCACTTGGGTCATGCCGCCGGCCGACATTGGCTGACCGAAGCCGAGTTGGCCGCCGTGGGTATTGCACGGGAAGTCGCCCAGGTAGCTCAGGTCATGAGCGTCGACGAAGTCCATCCCCTCGCCCTTGGCGCAGAATCCGCTGTCCTCGATCGACAACAGCGCGGTGATCGTGTAGCAGTCGTAGATCTGGACCATATCGACCTCGGCCGGGGCAATTCCCGCCATGCCGAAGGCTGACGCTGCCGCCGGGCCCACGGGGGTCGACGTTAGGTCGGGGGCGAAGGTGGGGGTCTTGTGGGTCAGCCGTTCGCCACACCCAGCGATCACCACCGGGCGGTGCTTGGTGTCCTTGGCCCGCTCGCGGCTGGTCACCACCACCGCTCCCCCGCCCGTGACCGGCATGACGATCTCAAACATCCGCAACGGGTCGGCGATCATCCGCGAGTCGAGCACTTCGTCGACCGTGATCGGCTTGCCGTAGAACGCTGCCGAGGGATTGACTGCTGCGCTGATCCGTTGGTCGGCGGCGATCTTGGCTCGGGCCCGCTCGTTCCAACCAAAGGCATCGTGATACGCCTGGGCGTACATCGCGTAGCCACCGTTTTGGCCGACATTGCCGAACGGAATCTCGAACTCGGCCTGCGGAGAACCCCACACGTTGCTCGACGCGCCGTACATCATCAGCTCCTGGTACCGGGCGTCGTCCCGTCGCCGGTGGCCAGGCTCGTGCGGGCGATTGCGACCGGTAGCGACACACACCACCACATCGCACAAACCGAGTTCGATCGCCGCCGCGGCGCGCCACACCATCCCCACCGAGGCCGCGCCACCCAGATCGAGCCGTTCGGCGAAGTTCACCGACCAGCCGCAGTACTCGGCGATCGTTGCCGGCATGAATTGGGCCGATTCGGCGACGTCGCCCGCACAGGCCAACCCGTCGACGTCCGCCCAGTCGATGCCGGCGTCGTCGAGTGCGATCGCCGCCAGATCCATCCATTGCTCGATCGCCAGCCGGTCGGTCCCGGTGAAGTGTCGCTGCGCCGGATACTCGGCGTACCCCACCACGGCGGCGTCGCCGCGCAGTCCTCGTCGCCGTTGAGTCACCCGGCAAACGTAGTCAGACCGACGCCAACGATTCGTGTTTGTGCGCGCGTGAGGCTGGGACCGAGCGACGCCTACTTGTCGCGCATCGTCCGGGCTTGCTTGGCGGCGTCTTGTTTGGCGTGCTTGTCGGCTCGCTTCTCTTTCAGCGACTTGCCGGTCTTCTTCGACTCGTGCGAGCCCTTTGATTTTTCAGCCATTGGGCACCGTACAGCAGTTTGCGTGCAGCGCTCAGTCGAACTTCAGGGCACGCGGGTCGAGGCCGATCTGCTTGCACTCGTAGAGCACCTCGCGGAACGAATCGGTGGGGATCTCGATCTCGTCCGTGGCCATGATCTCGTCGAAGCGATCGAGGCACTCGTCGATTGTCCGCAGCCCGCTGGCACCGGGGACCGTGGCCAGCACGACGCGCGCCGCTCGACCACCACCGACGACGAAGGTCTCGCCGGTGCACGGCGCGTCGGCACAGGCCAGTGCGCCCACCATCGGGGCGACGGCCTCGGCCGGAAAGTGGGCCTCCATCAGCGCGGCGAAGGCCGGACTGGCAGCGGTGAGGCGCGAGTAGGCGGCGGGCATGATCGCGTTGACCTTGACACCGATCGATGCGCCATCCCCGGCCAACGCCCGCGAGAGCCCAAAGATCGCCGCCTTGGCGGTGATGTACGCCGGGGTGCCCGCCATCCCAAACACCGATGCAGAGGTGGTGTTGACGATCCGTCCGTACCCCTGGGCACGAAAGATCGGCCACGCCGCACGACACACGCCGATGGTGCCGCCGAGATGGATGTCGATCAAACGATCGAAGTCCTCGACGGGGATCGTCTCGATCGTGCCGCCGTTGGCGGTCCCGGCGTTGTTCACCACGGCGTGCAGTTCGCCCCACGTGTCGATCGCCCGTTGGACAACAGCACCGGGTTCGGCGGCCACATCGCTGGCGTCGGCAACGGCCTCGCCACCCGCGGCGATGATCTGAGCAACGACCGCGTCGGCAGCGGCCGACGTGCCTGGATGGCCGTGCTGATCACCGCCATAGTCGTTGACCACGACGCGAGCGCCCTCGGACGCCAGCAGCAACGCGTAGGCGCGCCCAAGCGATCCTCCCGCACCGGTGACAGCGACGACTTGATCAGCGAATCTCATGAGTAGAACCCAGCGTAGACAACGAGCGTTGGCTTGCCATCGGTGATCGACAGCACAACGAGCCCCAGGATGTCGGCACCGCGATCGACGGGAGCCTGGAAGAGAACCGGTGGCGCGTTGTCGTGTTCGAACAGCAACGTTCCAGCAAACAGTGGCGCAGCGCTGAAGCCATCCCCGGGGTTGTTCGCCACATCGGCGAACACGTCATTGGCGTTCTCGCCGCTGCGCACCCGCGACGCGATTCGCTGCTCGTACGCACGATCGACGGCGCTGGCCAGCGCTGCCAGATTGGTGCCGTCACCGACGCTGGTCGCATTCACGAACTCGCCGTCGGGCTTCGACCGGAAGCCGCTATAGATCACGCGCAGTTCGGCGTCCAGCGCCATGGTGAGCGCGTAGGTCGACGAGGTGTCGACCCCCATCGCCGTGTCGTCATATGGCTCGCCACCTTCGCAACGATCCGGGATCTTGGAACACGCCTCGAAGCGGTGCACGCGCAATGGAATCGGGTCGGCCGGGTTCGCTTGCCATGTACCGTCGACCGCATACAGCCCATCGGACAGCGGGGCGCCTGGTGCAGGCAGCGCCGGAGACGGCACGCCCATCCAGTCGCCGCCGCAGCATGGAACCGCCAGCGGCAGATCGATGGTCATCGGGTCGACCTCACGCCATTCGCTCGGTGGGCCAACCGTCGACGGCGTCGATGCCTCGGTAGATGGCGCAGCAGTCGTCGACGTCGCCGTTGGTGCTGATGTCGTGTCTGCCTGAGACGTTTGCGGATCGGTCCGGGACGGCGCGTCGGTCGCCGCAACCGACTCGGTAGGCGATGGCGTGGAAACCGTTCCGTCGCTGCTGCGTAACGTCTTGTCGGACGAACACCCGGCGAGCAAAAGGATCGACACCAGCACTGCAGTGGACTTCATGACGGCACATTACGCGACCAAAGAAATTGCGGTCGCAGCCGCTACCGTCGGTCGCCTATGGAGTTTGGCATCTTTCTCAATGGCTACATCCCCGGCAAGGGCGCTCACGACACGCAGTGGGAGCACGACCACCTGATGCAGGAGGTCGAGTACGCCGTCAAGGCCGACAAGCACAACTGGAAATACGCCTGGTTCGGCGAGCATCACTGCCTCACCGAGTACAGCCACATGTCAGCTCCTGAAGTGGTGATGGGCATGGTCGCGGCACGTACCGACTACATCCACCTGTCGTCCGGGATCAACAGCCTGTCGCCGCGCAAGGAACACCCTGTGCGCTATGCCGAGCGCGCCGCGATGCTGGACCACATCACCAACCGCCGTTACGAATGGGGCACCGGCCGCGGCGCGGGGAGCCACGAGATGGCCAGCTTCAACATCATGGACGTCAACTCGACCAAGGCGGAATGGGACGAGGTCGTGCGCGAGATCCCGCGGATGTGGGAGCAGGTCGACTACACCCACGAGGGCAGTTTCACCGTGCCCACAGCGCACAACGTGCTGCCGAAGCCGTACGGCCAGGGCCACCCGCCGATCTGGGTCGCGGCAGGCAACCCGCCCACCTTCCAGAAGGCTGGCGAGCTGGGTATCGGGGCGATCGCCTTCAACTTCGAACCGATCTACGCGCTGAAGGGGCGAATCGACGCCTACAAGGAAGGCATCGCCAACTGCAAGGAACCGATCGGCCAGTTCAAGAACGACAACGTGATGATGACTAACGCGGTGCTGTGTTTCGAGGATCGCAAGAAGGCTCGCAAGCTGGCCCTCGAGCGTGTGTCGGGCTATCTGGTGACGATGGTCAACCTGTATCACGACACGATGCCCAAGTCGCTGGATGCGATCACCTGGCCGAATGCTCCGCTGTCGATGGCCGCGTTGGCCAAGGAGATGGCCGGCGGCGACGAGGAAGCCTTCCTGGACGAGCTGATCAAGGGCGGGATCCTGTTGTGCGGTAACGCCGAAGAGGTCAGCGAGCAGCTCGAGGCCTACAAGTCGGTCGGCTGCGACCAGCTGGTGTTCGGGTTCCCCCAGGACCTGCATCCCGACGAAAACATGGAGATGCTCGAAGTGTTTGGCGATCGGGTGATCCCCGAACACGACAAGGACCGCGTCCACTCCACCGACAAGTATCGGGCTACGGCCAAGCCGAAGTACGGTCCGTTTAGCAAGCCGCTGCCGGACATCGAATGGCCAACGGTGCTGCCGGTCACTTCGATGAAGTAGGCCGCCAGGCAGCGCGTCGCCAACACGCCAACACCTCGTCGTGCCGCTGGCACCCATAGGCATTGTAGTTGCCATGCTCAACCCTGCTGGTTCATACGAAGGGGAACGCCATGGCAATGCTGCTCGACTCGACCGCCACCGCGCCGACGAGGTATCGGCTGATCTCGTCGGACGACCACGTCAATCTTGACCACGCGTCGATCAAGGCGTGTTTGGCGACGAAGTTCCACAGCGATTACGACCAGGCTCTGATGGACTTTGGCGCGTCGATGGGCGCGCTGACGTCCAGCAAGGCCAACGCGCAGTGGAGCGAGCAACGCGGCGTCAAGCCATCAACGTCCAGCATGGGCGGCAACCGCAACCACCCGGCATTCGGCCGACCGGGGCACACCGATCCGGTCGCCCGGTTGGCCGACATGGACGCTGACGGAGTCGAAGCGTCAGCCAGCTACTGCGAGGTCAGCGCATTCCGCTATCTCTACCTGTTGCGCAACGGCGCCCAGGAGGCAACGCGGGCGTTCAACACCGCGCTCGCCGAGTTCGCTTCCGCCGACCCAGCGCGGCTGATCGTGTCCTACCAGATCCCGATCCACGACATCGATGCTGCTGTCGCCGAGGTCCAGTGGGTAGCGGCGAGCGGCGGCAAGTCGATCCAGTTGCCAGTGTTTCCCAACGAACTCGGCCTTCCCGACTATTGGCATGACCGGTACGACCCACTGTGGGCGGCGATTCAAGAAACCGATCTACCGATCTGCTGCCATATTGGGCTGAACACCATGCTGGACAACCTTGCCCAGCGCGACCCCACCCCGCAGAAGGGCATCTTCGTGCCGATGACCGCGATGTCCACCGGCGAGGCCCTCGGCATGTGGATCGTCGGTGGCGTGTTCGAGCGGTTCCCCAAGCTGAAGGTCGTGTTCGTCGAGCCCGGAGTCGGATGGGTGGCGTGGTGGCTGTTCATCACCGACGACCTCCAGGCCCGCCAGGGCTACGAGTTCCCGGCGATCTCGCGCAAGCCCAGCGAGTACTTCCACCAGAACGTGTACATCACCTTCATCGACGAGCCGAACGTGTTGCGTTACGGCCGCGAGCGCTTGGGGGTCAAGAACCTGATGTGGTCGTCCGACTATCCACACCCCGTGTCGAGCTGGCCACATTCACAGCGAATCGTCGACGAGATGTTCGCCGATGAAGACCCCACCGAGCGCGATCTGGTGCTGTACGGCAACGCCCAGCGAGTCTGGAACCTGTAGCGGCTCGGTCCCATTGGTGGGTTTCCGGCCCACCTGTCGAGCCCGAAACCCACGAACGCCGGGCGGCCTGACCTGGCCGTTGCCGTCGGTTATTTTGCGACGTCCCGCAACCACGACGGGCGGCGCTTCTCGGTGAAGGCGGCGACGCCTTCGGCCATCTCGGCGCGCCTGCGCGGGTCGCTCAACGCCTGTTTGGTGTCTCGCCAGCCCTGATCAGAACCGGAATGCAACGTGGTCCACAGCAGCGAACGGGTCGTTGCCACCGCGTTGGGCGCTCCAGCGGCGGTCGAGTCGGCGAACGCTTGGGCCACGTCGGCCAGCGCGTCCGCAGGCACGACACGGTTGACCAAACCCAAGTCGTAGGCCCGCTGGGCGGGCATGGCCAGACCGGCGATCACCAGTTCCATCGCCACGACAATCGGCAGCCGCGCCGGTAGCAAGGTCGCCCCGCCACCGGGGATCAGTCCGTGGCGCACCTCGGGGAGCCCGAACATCACGTGCTCGGCGGCGATCACCAGGTCGCAGCGCAACACGGTTTCGAACCCACCACCGTTGGCGTCGCCGTTCACCGCAGCGATGATCGGAACCCGCTCGGGGTCGTCGAACGCGGCATGAAACTCGGCCACCGCGTCGCTGACCGCCTCGCTCGGCTCGTCCCGCAACGCTCGTAGATCCATGCCAGAGGAGAAGCTGCGCGAGCCGGCGCCGGTCAGAATCACGGCCCGCACGTCGCGCTTCGTGGCATCGCGGATCTCCTCAGCCAGATGGCGCAACGTGTCCGGCGCGTAGGCGTTGCGCACGTCTTGGCGGTCGACGGTCAGCCACAGAGCCGGACCGCGGACCTCGGTGATGATCGAACAGTCGGCCATCACTCCGCGTCCGCAAAATCGCCAGCGCTGCGGCGCAGACCGGCCAGCACGGCGACCACCTGATCGGCGGCGGCGGCGGGCACCTCCAGCTGGGTAAAGACCTCGTCGTTCAACGCCATCGCTGCCTGCCGGACTCGCCGCCGCCCGGCTGGCGTGATGACGGCCAGGGTCGTGCGCCCATCGGTGGGGTGCGGCTGGCGAGTCACCAGTTGGGCGGCTTCCAGACGGTTGATCGCGTTCGTCACGCTGGCCGGGTGCACCTGCAGCCGTTCGCCGATGCGCGCCAGTGGAAGCTGGCCGCGCTTGGTGAAGTCCAACAACATCAGCACTTCGAAGCGGGCAAAGGTCAGTTCGAACGGTGTCAACACGGTGTCGACGCGTGCTTGAAACAGCTGCTGAGCACGCATCACCGAGGTCACCAGAGCCATGCCCGGCGCGGCATCGTCCCACCCCGCGCCGCGCCAGTTGATCGTCGCTTGGGCAATCGGATCGAACGCCAGAGTCCGTCGGGTCACGGGGCGATGTTAGGACGAACTTTTGCTGGCTAATTACTTTGACGTCCAACTAAACTGGCCGACGATGCCCAAGCCAGCGAACCCCGTCCGTTTCGTCACCGCCGCAAGCCTGTTCGACGGGCACGACGCGTCGATCAACATCATGCGCCGGATCCTGCAGGCACAGGGCGCCGAGGTGATCCACCTCGGCCACAACCGCAGCGTCGACGACGTCGTGCGCGCCGCCGTCCAGGAGGACGCCCAGGGGGTGGCGATTAGCTCGTACCAGGGCGGCCATGTCGAGTACTTCACCTATCTGGTCGAGCGACTTCGTGAGCTGGGCCGGGGCGACATCAAGATCTTCGGCGGTGGCGGCGGGGTGATCATCCCGGCGGAGATCGAGGAGCTGCAGCGCCGCGGCGTCAGCCGAATCTTCTCCCCGCAGGACGGCCAGCAGATGGGCTTGGTGGCGATGATCGCCTCGCTGGTCGAAGCCTGCGACACTCCCCCGGCACGCGATGGTGCCGTGGATATCGACGCGCTGCTCGGCGGCGACGAAGCAGCACTGGCCCGGTCGATCTCGGCAATCGAGTCGCAGGTCATCGATGCGGCCGCGCTCGACCAACTGCGCGCCGCCGCACTCCGCCGCACGGTGCCCGTCGTTGGCATCACGGGCACCGGGGGTTCCGGCAAGTCGTCGTTGACCGACGAACTGATTCGCCGACTGCGGATCGACCAAGCCGACAAGGTGCGCATCGCGGTCATCGCCATCGACCCCAGCCGCTCGAAAGGCGGCGGAGCGTTGCTCGGTGACCGGATCCGGATGAACACCCTCGATTCGGCGCAGGTCTACTTCCGTTCGCTGGCCACCCGTCCTGGCGACGACGCCGCCGGACGCACCGTGCCCCACGCGTTGAGTGACACGGTGATCGCCGCCAAAGCATGGGGCGCCGATCTGGTGATCGTCGAGACCCCGGGTATCGGTCAGGGCGACGCAGCGATTGTCCAGCACGTCGACATCCCGATCTATGTGATGACACCGGAGTTCGGCGCATCGACGCAGTTGGAGAAGATCGACATGCTCGATCACGCCCAGCTGGCGGTGATCAACAAGTTCGAGCGCCGCGGCGCCGAAGATGCGTTGCGCGACGTGCGCCGCCAGTACGCGCGCAACCACGAGCTGTTCTCCGTCGAGCTCGACACGCTGCCCGTGTTTGGCACGGTCGCCTCGCGGTTCAACGACGACGGGGTAACGGCCGTGTATCAGCACCTGCGCGGCGTACTCGGTCAGCACGGTCTGGCGCTGGAACCCGGGTCGCTGGCACCCGTGGCCACAAAGTTTTCAACCAACATCCACACCTTGTTGCCACCAGCCCGCCAGCGCTACCTCTCCGAGATCGCCGACACGGTGCGCGACTACCACGCCACCACGCAGGTCCAGGCCGCGGCCGCCGCCGATCGTCAAGCACTGCGGCGCACTGCACAATTGATCGGCGCGGCGGGCGGCGACGCGACGCCGATCACCGACCTGGTCGCCTCCGTTGACGTCGATACGACCACCGACGCGTTGCTCGACGAGTTCGATCGGCGGCGCAACCAACTGAACGAAAAGCCCGCGGTGCGCACGTCGTTGGCAGGCCTCGACATCCCAAAGTTGGCGTTGCCGCGCAGCACCGACGACGGCGATTTGGTCCGGTGGCTGCGTTCCGAGAACCTACCTGGCTCGTTCCCCTACACCGCCGGTGTGTTCCCGCTGAAGCGCGAGAACGAAGACCCGGCGCGGATGTTCGCCGGTGAAGGCGGCCCGGCGCGCACCAACCGGCGGTTCAAGCTGTTGAGCGAAGGCCAGCCGGCGACGCGCCTGTCGACTGCCTTCGACTCGGTCACGTTGTACGGCAACGACCCGGCCGTGCGCCCCGACATCTACGGCAAGGTCGGCAACTCGGGTGTCTCGATCGCCACCCTTGACGACATGGCCGAGCTGTATAGCGGCTTCGATCTGTGCGACCCGTCGACGTCGGTCTCGATGACGATCAACGGCCCGGCACCGACGATTCTGGCGATGTTCTTGAACACGGCGATCGACCAGCACCCCGAGCTGGATCCAGCCGAGGTCTTGCGCCGTGTGCGCGGCACCGTGCAGGCCGACATTCTGAAAGAGGATCAGGGCCAGAACACCTGCATCTTTTCCACCGAGTTCTCCCTGGCGCTGATGGCCGACATTCAGCAGTGGTTCGTCGACCATCAGGTGCGCAACTTCTACTCGGTGTCGATCAGCGGCTACCACATCGCCGAGGCAGGGGCGAACCCGATCAGCCAACTGGCCTTCACCTTGTCGAACGGGTTCACCTATGTCGAGGCCTACCTCGCCAGGGGAATGAACGTCGACGACTTCGCCCCCAATTTGAGCTTCTTCTTCTCGAATGGGATGGACCCGGAATACACGGTGATGGGTCGCGTCGCCCGGCGGATCTGGGCGGTGGCGATGCGCGAGCGCTACGGGGCCAATGCGCGTAGCCAGAAGCTGAAGTACCACGTGCAGACCAGCGGCCGCTCGCTGCACGCCCAGGAGATGGCCTTCAACGACATCCGCACCACGCTGCAGGCGCTGTGTGCGATCTACGACAACGCCAACAGCTTGCACACCAACGCCTTCGACGAGGCCGTCACCACGCCGACCGCTGATTCGGTGCGCCGCGCCCTGGCGATCCAGATGATCATCAACCGCGAATGGGGCTTGGCGATAAACGAGAACCCGCTGCAAGGTTCGTTCATCGTCGAGGAACTGACCGACCTGGTCGAGGCCGCCGTGCTGGCCGAGCTGGACCGGATCAGCGAGCGCGGTGGGGTGATCGGGGCGATGGAGACCGGCTACCAGCGTGGTCGGATCCAGGATGAGTCGATGCTCTACGAGCACCGCAAGCACGATGGGACGCTGCCGATCATCGGGGTCAATACCTTCCGCAATCCACACGGCGACGAGACCCCGGCGAGCCAGGAGCTGGCCCGCTCGTCGGACGCCGAGAAGCACGATCAGATCGACCGCCTGCACCGCTTCCACGCTGCCCATCGGGGCGACTGCGAGGCAGCGCTGGCACGTCTGCGCCAGGTGGCCCTCGACGGCGGCAACGTCTTCGCCGAGTTGATGAGCACCGTTCGTCACGCGTCGCTCGGCCAGATCACCGATGCCCTGTTCGAAGTTGGCGGCCAATACCGCCGCAACGTCTAGCGAACGCTACGTACCCGGCACGCAGCGTTCGCTACCGTTCGGCGAATGGCACCTGTAGAGCGGCGGCTCGTCCGCGTCCCGGTTGGCGACGTCGCCCCCTCGGGGGTCGAGACGGTCGCCGTCGAGATCATCGCCCCAATCACCGGCCCGCGGCGGCCGCTGATCTGGTGGATGCTGCCCGGCGGCAGCCTGTCTCGGCGTTACTGGGATCTGCACGGGGGTGACGGCTCGTATAGCTGTGCTGGCTTTCTGGCTGAACACGGCTACGCCTGCGCGCTGATCGATCACCCGGGGGTTGGCGACAGCGACGTTCCCGACGACGGCTACGCGCTGACGCCGCGGGTGTTGGCGGATGTCAACGCCACGGTGCGCCAGCGCATCGTTGGCATGCTGCCCGAGCTGTTCGATGATCGACGGACGATCGGCTGCGGACATTCGATGGGCGGCACGATCACCGTGATCGCCCAGGCCCACCATCGCAGCCATACAGCGCTGTGTCTGCTTGGCGCCAGCGGTCGGGGGTTGCCGGAGCTGATCGACGACCACGAACGGGCCTATGTCGATCGCCCGGCCGCCCTGCGCGCCGACATCGCCATGTTGGTCAAGCGACGGTTCGGCGAATCGATGCCGCTGCGACCGTTCGTCGCCGCCCAGATCCTTGCCGAAGCTCGGGCCCCGCTGTTGGCGGTGGCCGGGCTGAGCGCGATGATCCCCGGCAACATCAACGACGAGATCGCTCAGATCGACGTGCCGGTGATGCTGGGGCTGGGCCAACACGACATGGGCGTTGGCATGGCCGAAGCTGCTGCACAGCTCACCGGGATCGACAAGCTGTTTCAGTTCGTGCTGCCGAATGCCGGTCACAACCACAACGCCGGTAGCAACCGCTGGGGTATGTGGCAGGCAATGCTCGATTGGGCAGACACACTCGAGTAGATCGTTCGTCGGTCAGTCGATCAGTCGGCTAGTCGACCAGCCCGAGACGAAAGGCGGGATCACGGATGAAGACCGGAAGCAGGTCGTCTCCCAGGTAGGACGGCAGTACCGATGAGCCGCCGTCGACCACCAAGACCTGGCCGGTCACCCACGCCGATTGTTCGGACAGCAGGAACACGACGGCGTTGGCGATGTCGGCTGGCGCGCCGCGGCGACGCAGGGGAATCACCGCCCGATCTCCCGGGTGGTCATCGGCAGGTGAACCGACGACGGCGCGCGGCGTGCGCACCGACCCGGCAGCAACTGCGTTGACCCGGATCCCGTGGGGACCCCATTCGAGCGCGGCGGTGCGGGTGACCGCGCCGAGACCAGCCTTCGCTGCCGCGTACGCCACACCGAACGGCATCGCTCCCAGCCCGGCGATCGATTCGATATGCACGATCGCCCCCGGCGCGTCGGCATGGAGCAGTCGACGCCCGACCGCCTGGGTGGCGAAGACTGCGGCATGCAGGTTCAGTCTGATCACGTCGTCGAACTGCTCCGCCGGGACGTCGGCAAGGCGCGCCCAGTAGTCACGCCGCAGGCCGCCAGCGACCACCACCAAGCCGTACAGGTTCCCGGTCTCGTCGGCAAGCCGGTCGACGACGGCGAACAGCGCCTGTTGATCACGGAGGTCGACGATCGAGGAATGAAACCGTCCGCCGACGGCGACGACCGCGTCGTGGCTGATCCCCAGGCTGTCGGCGTCGATGTCCAGTCCGGCGACCACTGCCCCGGCGTTTGCCAGCGCAACGCAGACCGCGGTGCCGATTCCTCCACCGCCCGCACCGGCGACCACCACGGTGCGACCGCTCAATCCATTGTCCAACGGGCCACCCATCAGTCGACCTGATTGGGTAGGTCGAGCAGATCGGCGTAGTTCGGAAAGGCGCGCAGCGTGTGCCCACCATCGACGGCCAACATTTGACCCGTGATCCACGACGATTCCGGCCCGGCCAGGTAGCGCACCGCGGCGGCGATATCGACCGCCTCTCCCCCTCGATGCAATGGTTGGCCGTCCAAGAAGGCGTCGAGCATCGTCGGGTTGGCGAACGCCCCCGCAGTGGCGGCGGTGTGGGTCAGACCCGGACGGACCGAATTGACCCGCACGCCGTGCTGACCGAGTTCGTTGGCGGCGACGCGCACCAACTGATCAACCGCTGCTTTGCCAGCGGCATACGACGCCAAGTAGCGGGTGGAGAACGCCGCGGCGGTGGACGAGATCGCGACGAACGAGCCGCCTCCGGCGCGGACCATCGCCTGACCGGCGTATTTCAGCACCAGAAAGACGGGGCGGACGTTCTTGTCGACCTCGGCCGAGAACTGATCGTCGTCGTAGCGCAACACCGGCTTGATCGAACCGCCACCCGGCACGACCACGGCGATGTGCAGATGTCGGTTGGCGTCAGCCGCAGCCTGGATCGCAGCAGCGACCGATTTCCCGTCGAGCGCATCGCACACCGCGGTCGCCACGTCCAGGCCGATGGCGCGCAACTCGGCGGCCGCCGCGGCGAGCTTGTCGGCAGTTCGTCCAGCGATCGTCACATGCGCCCCATCGGCAGCCAGCAGGCGGGCACTGGCCAAACCGATCCCACTCCCGCCGCCGACCACTAATGCCCGTTGTCCACTCAGCTGGGTGCCCATCGGGCAAGTTCACCACGCCCGTCAACGCAGACGCGCACCGGACAATCCGGCGCCCGCGCCGTTGCCCAACTCGCTCGACGAAGATGGGGCACGCTACAACCCCAGTGACAAAACGAAGAGGGAGGGACTCGATGGCCGACATCCTGATCAGCGGGGCGATCGTGGTGGACGGCAGCGGGTCGACGCCGGCGTTTCGCGCCGATGTACGCGTGACCGATGGGGTGATCTCCGAGATCGGTCCGGATCTGCAGCCCCGCGGCGAACAGGTCATCGACGCGACCGGGTGCTATGTCGCTCCGGGAATCATCGACACGCACACCCACCTCGACGGGGCGATGTGGTGGAGCCCCGACCTGGATCCGCTGCCCGCCTACGGCAACACGACGATGGTCTTCGGAAACTGCGGGAACTCGATCGCTCCCACCATCGGTGCGCAGCGCGAGGAGATCGTCGACCTGCTGTGTTTTCTGGAAGATCTGCCCGTCGAGGCGTTCCGCAACAAGGTGCCGTGGACATGGCAGACCTGGGGCGAATACCGCGACGCATTGCAGACCCAGCCCACCTCGGTCAACCTGGGTGGCTACCTGGGCCATCTGTCGCTGCGCACGTTCGTGATGGGTGACGATGCCTGGCAACGCGCCGCGACCGCCGACGAGATCGAGCGGATGTGCGACCTGCTGGATGAAGGCCTGGCCGCAGGTGCCTTGGGGTTGAGCCTGAACCACTTCGACAAGGACCGCACGCTGCGTTTGGTGCCCGGCTACTTCGCCGCAGACGATGAGTTCGCCGCCTTGTTCGCCGTGGTCGCCCGCCATGCCCCGGCCACGGTGCAGGTGATCACGCGGTTCAACGATCCCGGCAATGACGAGGTCGACGCGGCTCGCTTCGCCAAGCTATGCCGCCAGGCAGGTGTCCGCTGCCAATGGCCGGGGATGCCGATGGATGTGCTCGACGACGAGCGCCGGCCGCGCCTGTGGAAGCTGCATCGCGAGCTGCAGTCGAGCGGAGCCGACTTCTGGCCGAACGTCCCGTTCAAGCCGCTTGAGCCGTTCTTTGGTTTCGAGCGTTCGATCGCCTTTCAGCGAGTTCCGGCGTGGAACGAGGTACTCAACGGCCCACACGAGGACAAGCTGACCACTCTGGCCGACCCGACCTGGCGGGCGAGGGCGCGTCAGGACTGGGACAACCGCCAACGCGCCTCGTCGTCGCGTATCGACCGGCCGTACGAGCTGTTCCTGGCGATCAGCGAAACCGGGGCCGGTCCGCTGGATATCTCGCTTGGGGAGTTGGTCGACATCACGGGCAAGCACATCTCCGACGCGCTCGCCGACTGGGTGATCGACAACGGGATTGGCTCGATGCTCGTCGGCTCGCCGGCGCAGCTGAACGAAACCGACATCTGCGCCGCGCTGCGCGAACCGCGCACGTTGCCGAACATCAACGACAGCGGCGCCCATCTGCAGCTGTTCGCCGCCGCTGGTCAGCACGTCTACCTGCTGACCCACTACGTCCGCGACCGCGGTCTGCTGTCGATCGAGGAAGGGGTCCATGCGCTGACCGGTCGAATCGCCGAGTTCTTTGGGCTCCACGATCGCGGCGTGATCGAGGTGGGTAAGGCTGGTGACCTGGTCGTGTTCAACCTCGACGAGTTGCAGCTCGGCCGCGAGGAACGGGCCTACGACGTGCCCTACGGGACGTGGCGCTTCACCCGGCCCCCAGCCGGATTCCGGGCAACGATCGTCGGCGGCGTCCCCACCTGGCTGAACGGCGCCTCCACGGGTGCCCGCCCCGGCCACGTGGTCGCCCCCGTGCGGGCCTAACCGCGGTGGTATGGGTGGCCAAACCCCGCTATCGCGCGGTCTCGCCGCCCATACCGGCTGATGCTCGTTGGGGGCCGCGAGGTTCCCGTTACGGACGGCGCCACCACTCGCCTTTGGGTGGCGAAACCCCGATATTGCGCGGTCTCGCCGCCCATACCGGCTGACCGATCGATGGGAAGCCGGGTCGGCTTAGGCGGGTAGATCGAGCTCGACGGTGGCCAGGATGTCGCCGGCGGAGTGGGCGATCAGGAGGTGATACCGGCCGGGGTCGGCATACCAGCCCGGGGTGCGGCGCTGCGCGGCGGAGGCACCGCCGACCCCGAGGACCCGGCCGGCGCGGGCCTGGACGTCATCCCAATCGGGTTGGCCCGGATCCCAGTATGAAAACGCGCGACGGTCGAGGACGATCGTCGCGTCGGCAGACTCGCCTGGGTTGAGGATCAGCTTGGCGAAACCTTTGAGTTCCTTGGGTGGTCGGCTCAGGCGCGGGGCGAGCGGGGCGACGTAGCACTGGATCACGGTGCTGCCGCGACGGGTCCCGCTGTTCGTCGCCACCACCGTCAGGGTCACGTCGAAGCCGTCGACGGTCACCGTTGGTTCGCCGATGTCGAAGGTGGTGTAGCCCAGTCCGTGACCGAACGGGAAGCGCACCGGCAGGCCGCGAGAGTCGTAGCCGCGGTAGCCAACGAACAGGCCCTCGCCATAGCGCACCTCGCCGTTCTCACCGGGGAAGTTGCCAAACGACGGGTTGTGTTCCAGGCGCGTAGGGAACGTGGTCGTCAGTCGCCCACTGGGCTCGGCACGGCCGACAAGGATGTCGGCCACCGCTGTCGCCATCTCCTGTCCGCCGAACCAGCACTGCACGATCGCGGCGACGTCGTCGGCCCAGGGCATGTCGATCACCGATCCGGCGTTGACAACCACCACCGTGTTCGGGTTGGCCGCGACGACGCGACGAATCAGTTCGTCTTGACGGCCTGGGAGTGCCAGGGTCGTTCGGTCGGCAGCTTCCGATTCCGACTGTTCCGAGGTGCCGACGATCACTACTGCCACCTCGGCGGCGCTGGCGGCGTCGGCTGCCTCCTGGATCAGGTCGGCGTGCTCGGGCAGGTGGAAGCCGATACGCATCCCGGCGGCGAACTCGTCTTGGTGCGTGGTGAACTCGAAGCGGATTTCGACCGGCTGACCTTCGACCAATTCGACGTCGGCGACCAGGTCTGCGCTGAGCAGACCAAAGAACGCTGTGCCGCGCTTGCTGGGCGGGTGCTCGACGCCGTCGATCACCAAGCGACCATCGAGCCACACCCGCGCCCGCCCCGCCTGGGCCAACGTCAGCCGATAGATACCCGACTCCGACGGCGTGACCCGACCGCTGCCTCGTGCCGACCAGGCCACGCCGGCGAGTGAGGGGATCGGCGGCTCAAGGTGGAAGAACGCGGCGTCGGTCAGCGTGCGCTGCTCGACTACCACACCGTCGGCGTCGAGGTAGTCGATGGCGAACCCATCGACGGTGCGCAGCCCCGGCAGACCAGCAACGAGCGAGCCCTCATCAAGCTCGCACCCACGGTGGTGCATCAGCGACGGCACGAGCGGCGTGAGCGCGTCGACGAAGCTGACGATCCGGTGGGGAACCACCTGCGAGGAGCCGCCGCCCATGATCCGCGGTAAAAGCGCGTTTGGCCCGATCAGGGCGACGCTGGCCGGCGAGGTCAACGGCAGCACGCCGTTGTTGGTCAACAACACGGTTGATTCGACCGCCACCTCATATGCCAGCGCCCGCTCGGCGTTCGTGTCCGGAAGCGCAACTGGGCCGGAAATCGCCGGACCGTCGTCCAAGATTCCGACCGTGTCGAACGCTTCGAGGAGGCGGGTGACGATCCGGTCGACGTCTGCCTCGGCAACGTCACCTCGGCGCGCGGCATCGGCCAGCGCGGGGCCCCACTTCCGAGCCGGACCGGGCATCTCCAAGTCCAGACCGGATGTGGCGGACACGATGGTGTCGACCATCGCGAACCAGTCGGTGACGACGAGTCCGTCGAAGCCCCACTCGTTGCGCAGTAGTTCGTTCAGCATGTTGCCTTGTTCAGTGAGCCAATGCCCGTTGAGTCGGTTGTAGGACGTCATCACGCCCAGCGCGCCGCCATCGCCCACAGCCATCTCGAACGGCACCAAGTACAACTCACGCAAGGTCCGTTGGTCGATCACGGAATTGATCGTCATCCGTTCGAACTCGGCTTCGTTGCCGACGAAGTGCTTCACCGTGGTGATCACACCACGCGACTGCACACCTCGGACGAACGCCGCGGCGATCGAACCGGCCAGATACGGATCCTCCGAGTAGCACTCGAAGTTGCGGCCGGCCAGCGGCGAGCGATGCAGATTGACGGTGGGCGCAAGCAAGACACGCACATCGCGATCTCGGGCCTGCCCGCCGAGCAGCGCACCGGCGCGTTCGACCAATCCGGGGTTCCATGTCGCAGCGATCGCCGTGCCGCACGGCAGGCATACCGACGGCGGACCGGTGCCGGGGAAGTGCGGGCCGCGCACCCCGTTCGGCCCGTCGCTGACGTACACCTTGGGAATGCCCAGCCGTTCGACGGCGACGGTCGACCAGAAGTCGGCGCCGGCAGTGAGCGACGCCTTCTCGTCCAGCGAGAGCTGACCGATCAACGAAGCGATGTCGGCCACGCGCCGGCTAGCCCTTGACCGCGGGCAGCACCCTGTCGGTAACGATGCGCAGATACTTCCAGGCGATGTCGGGAGGCAGGCCCCCGATCAGCGGGTGCAACGCCAAGGCGTCGCCACCGCGGACGCGTTCGACGGCGTCGTCGATGCTGAAGATCCGGTGGGTGGCGTTTTCCGCACGGAGTTCTTCCGCCGTGGTGGCGAACGAGGTGCTGGACACGTCAGGGTTGTCGGCGTACCACTGGCCGTACTGCAGCACGTCGTGCATCAGGTACGGGCCAAGCTCTTCCCACGCCTGGTCGACGTCGTCGGCCACGAAGGTGGTGGTCGGTGCGTCACGCGCCGGCAGGTAGCAGAACCCCGGGTCGTGACCGGCCTGGGCGCGGGCTTCGGCGTAGATCTCGCCGATCGCCGGGTCGTCGGTCTGACCGAAGAACATCAGGCCGTTGCGCCCGGCCCGCTTCGCCGCGGCGGGCGAGCCGCCACCCCACATGACCATCGGCCCGCCGGGGGTGAATGGTGCAGGCGTGACCTGCACGGTGCGACCGTCGACCTGAAACGGCCGGCCGGTCTTGGCCTTCAGCAGGATGTCGAGCTTCTCGTCGGCCAGTTTGCCGCGGCGGTGGAAGTCGACCCCGAGCATGTCAAATTCGACCTTGCGCGCCCCGACCCCACCGATGTAGCTGACCCGACCCTTGCTGATCAGGTCGAGCACAGCCATATCCTCGGCCAGCCGGATCGGGTCGTACAGGGGAAGCAAGACCACGCCAATCATGATCGGCAACGTGGTCGTGCGCGCCGCGATCGCCGTGGCCAATGTCATCGGCGAGGGCAGGTACCCGTCGTCGATGCCGTGATGTTCGCAGACCAAGACTCGGGCGCATCCGTGTTGCTCGGCAAACGCGCACATCTCCAGGGCCGCGGCATACAGGTCGGCAGCGGGAGCACCCGTCGACGGGGCGCGCATGTCGAATCGAAGAGCAAACATTCCCTGAACGTAGTAGCCGCGCCTGCAGCGAGCCAACGGGCGGAGCGAGACCTACCAGCGTCCGTGCAGCTCGATGTCCTCGGCGAACCCTTCCAGCTGGCCAGCTGACAACGTCGGACGCACCGCGTGAGCGGCGTTGAGCAAGTCGCGAGTCGTTGCCGGGGAGTCCTCGCCTGCTGCCACGGCCCGTTCGAAGGATGCCTGGGCAGCCTTGCGAGCAACCAGCTCCACGTCGGCTGTGGTGTACATCTTGGTGGCGGCGACCACGGCATCAACGTCGATGACGTTCGTGGTCATTGTCAGGGCAAAGCGCTCGAGCAATGCGCGTCGAGCCTCGTCGTCGGGGGGCCCGATCGGCAGGACGAAGTCGAATCTGCCCGGACGCAGGAAGGCTTGATCCAGATCACCGACCGAATTGGTAGCGCACAAAAGCAAGCGACCCGGCTGAGCACGAAAGACCGGGATCGCCTTGAGCAGTTCGTTGACGACGCCTTCGGTATCGCGGCGTTCGCTCCGCCGTCCGGCGATCTCGTCAACCTCGTCGATGAACAACACGACATGCTCCAGCAGGCTGACGGTCTCGAAGATCTCGCGCAGTGCCGCGGGTCGCCCGTGCGGTCCATCGGCGGCCAGGCGGCTGGGGAAAATCTCGACGAATGGCCAATGCAAGCGCCCAGCGACGGCCTTGGCGAACGTGGTCTTTCCGGTTCCCGGCGGGCCGAACAGGATCGCCGCTCGCGGCGGTTGCACGCCGTGGCGCTCGGCTCGCTCGCTGTCGAGCAGCGGCATCACGATCGTCCGCTCGATCAGCTGCTTGGCCTCGGTCATCCCCAGCAACCCGTCCCGCGTGGCCGACCTCGTCGGGCGACAGGATCGAGGCCACCCGACGCACGCCGAGCTGCACCAGGCGTGCCTCGATCCCGAGGAGCAGAGCCGAACCGATGCCGCGGCCACGCCACTCGCTGACGATGGCGATGCGCAGGATCCAGGCTCGCTCGCCGGTGACCCTGGCGACCACGGCACCAACCACGTTGCCACCAGCGACGGCAACGACTGCGGGCTCGTGTTGATTGAGCGCGTCGATTAATTCAGACGCGCCAAACAGCGGGCGGGCGTCGGTGTTATGTGATTCGTCCCAAACCCGGACGACATCGTCAAGGTCGGCAACTTCGAAATCGCGGATGATCCAGGCAGGCACGCTGCGCATGTTGCCAGGTGGCGTGCGCCGCGGCAGCCTGATTTACAACGCCGCCAGCGCGTCGTTGAATGTCTTCGACGGGCGCATCACCGCGCTGACCTTGTCCTCGTCCGGGCGGTAGTAGCCGCCGATATCAGCCGGCTGGCCTTGCACGGCCAGCAGTTCAGCGGCAATCGTCGCCTCGTTCTCGGCCAGCACCGCGGCCAACGGAGCGAAACGCTTGGCCAGCGCGGCGTCGTCGGTCTGCGCAGCCAGTTCTTGCGCCCAGTACAGCGCCAGATAGAAGTGGCTGCCGCGGTTGTCGATTTGGCCGACGCGCCGAGCCGGCGACTTGTTCTCGTTCAGGAACGTGGCTGTCGCCCGATCCAAGGTGTCACCCAGGGTTTTGGCCGAGGGATTGTTGTTCGCCTGGGCGAACTGCTCGAAGCTGACCGCGAGGGCCAAGAACTCGCCCAGGCTGTCCCAGCGCAGGTAGTTCTCCTTGACCAACTGCTGAACGTGCTTCGGCGCCGAACCACCCGCACCGGTCTCGAACAGCCCGCCACCGTTGATCAACGGGACGATCGACAGCATCTTCGCGCTGGTGCCGAGTTCCATGATCGGGAACAGGTCGGTTAGGTAGTCGCGCAGCACGTTGCCGGTGACCGAGATGGTGTCCTCGCCGCGACGGATGCGCTCCAGCGAGAACGTGATCGCCTCGACCGGGGCCATGATCCGGATATCGAGACCCTCGGTGTCATGATCGCCGAGGTACTTGTTGACCTTGGTGATCAGCTGCGCATCGTGGGCGCGGTCTGCATCCAGCCAAAACACGGCCGGCGCACCCGTGGCGCGGGCGCGAGCGACGGCCAGCTTGACCCAGTCCTGAATCGGGATGTCCTTGGCCTGGCACATCCGCCAGATGTCGCCCGTGCCGACTTCCTGCTCGAAGATCACCTCGCCGTTCGAATGGGTGACGGTGACGGTGCCCTCGCTGGGGATTTCGAAGGTCTTGTCGTGCGAGCCGTATTCCTCGGCCGCCTGGGCCATCAACCCAACGTTGGGGACCGAACCCATCGTCGCCGGGTCGTAGGCGCCGTGCTCGCGGCAGTCGTCGATCACGACCTGATAGATCCCGGCGTAGCTGCTGTCAGGAATCACCGCCAGCGTGTCGGCTTCCTGTCCATCGGGGCCCCACATGTGTCCGGAGGTGCGGATCATTGCCGGCATCGAGGCATCGACAATCACGTCGGACGGCACGTGCAGGTTGGTGATCCCCCGGTCGCTGTCGACCATCGCCAGCGCCGGGCCCTGGGCCAGACGGTCGGTGATCGCCTGGGTGATCGCCGCGCCCTCGGGAAGATCGGTCACTGCGGTGAGCAGATGGCCGAGACCGTCGTTGGGGTTGATGTCGGCTGCGGCCAAGACGTCGCCGTACTGATCGAAGACGTCGGCGAAATAGGCACGCACGGCGTGACCAAAGATGATCGGGTCGGAGACCTTCATCATCGTCGCCTTCAGGTGTACCGACAGCAACACGTCGTCCTTGACGGCGCGCTTGACCTGGTCGGTCAGAAAGGCGCGCAGCGCGGCGGCGCTCATAAATGTGGCGTCGACGACCTCACCGGCGAGAACCGGGACGGAGTCGCGCAGCACGGTGACCGTGCCGTCGTCGGCGGTGTGGGCGATGCGCAGCGAACCAGGCGAGTCGATCGTGGCCGACTGTTCGTTGCTGCGGAAGTCGCCACGGGTCATGTGGGCGACATTGGTCTTCGAGTCTTTCGACCAGGCGCCCATCGAATGGGGGTGCTTGCGGGCGTAGGCCTTCACCGACGCTGGGGCGCGCCGGTCGCTGTTGCCTTCGCGCAGGACCGGGTTGACGGCCGAGCCTTTGACCTTGTCGTAACGAGCACGGACGTCGCGGTCGGCATCGGTCTGCGGATCGTCGGGATAATCGGGCAGGTCGTAACCCTTGCTTTGCAGTTCGGCAATCGCCGCTTTCAGCTGCGGCATCGACGCCGAGATGTTCGGCAGCTTGATGATGTTCGCGTCGGGCTCGGTGGCCAGCTTGCCGAGCTCGGCCAAGGCGTCGCCGATCCGCTGGTTATCGGTCAGCCGCTCGGGGAAGCTGGCGATGATTCGACCCGCCAGGGAGATATCGCGGGTTTCCACGGGCACGTTCGCCGCCGCGGCGAACGCCTCGATGATCGGCAGGAACGAATAGGTCGCCAGCAGCGGAGCTTCGTCGGTGTGCGTGTAGATGATCGGGGAGGTCACGGCAGGCAGCGTAGTTCGCCGCGGCGTTTCGCTCCTCAGCCGCTCATTCGACTTCGATGAAGATGCACTCCCCGGGGCATTCCTCGGCGGCTTCGATGACCGCATCGATCAACGAATCCGGGATCCGCGCTTGGCCTTCGGCGCTGGCCGGGTTGTTGATGCCGTCGAACAAGGTCTCGGTGCCGTAGTGGCTGGCCGATTCCTTGACGTAGTACAGGCCGTCGTCCTGGCCGAAGAACACGTCCGGAGCGATCTCGGCACATAGCCCGTCGCCCGTGCACAAATCCTGGTCAATCCATACCTTCATCAGGTCACGCTCCTCTCGTTGGACAAATTATACACTGAATAGTGGAAAAATTCGCTTGGGGGTCCGGTGCGCAAGTACCGTGCGTTCCATGCCTGCAGAGATTGTCACGCGGCGGGCCTACGAGCCACCTTCACCGAAGGACGGATACCGCGTGCTGGTCGATCGAATCTGGCCGCGGGGCGTCAAGAAGGTCGACCTCGACATCGCCGACTGGATGCGTCACCTGGCCCCCAGCGATGCGTTACGCGAGTGGTTTGGTCACGAGCCGCCGAAGTGGGCGGAGTTCAAGAAGCGCTACTTCGCCGAACTCGACGCGCTGACCGGCGAGGGGGCCGCCGAGTTGGCCACGCTCAGACAGCACGTCGCCGACGACCCGCAGGTCACCCTGGTGTTCGGCGCCCACGACGAGAAACACAACAACGCGGTTGCCCTCGCCGACTACCTCCGGCCCTAACAATCAGGGCGTAACAGTCGGGCGTAACAGTCCGGGCGTCGCGTCAGGTACCGGTGAACTTGGCCGGGCGCTTCTCGATGAAGGCCATCGGCCCTTCGACCGCATCGTTCGAACTCATCACCGCTGCGCCGTGGCGCATCTCGATCTCGAACGCGTCGGTCTCGCTCATCGATTCTGTTTCGCGCAACGTGGCCAGGATTGCTTTGACCGCCAGCGGACCGTTGGCGGCGATCCGCTGGGCGATCTGCGTCGCCCTGGCCAATGCCTGGCCGTCGGCCACGACCTCGTTGATCAGCCCCAATTCGTAGGCTCGCTGGGCGGTGATGTCCTCGCCGGACAGCAGCATGTAGGCCGCGACCGCGTAGGGAATCTGGCGACGCAGGCGCACGGCCGAGCCGGCCATCGGAAACAGGCCACGCTGCACTTCGGTGACTCCGAACACGGCGCTCTGCCCGGCGACGCGGATATCGGTGCCTTGCAGGATCTCGGTGCCGCCGGCGCGGGCGAACCCTTCGGCGGCCAAGATGATCGGCTTCGTCGGCCGGTAGGTCTTCAAATAGGCCTGCAGCGAGATCGACGGGTCGTCCTGCAAACGGATGATCCATTCGTTATCGCGGACGCCCGCCCGCAGGCGGCCAATCTCGGCAAGATCCATCCCGGCGCAGAACGTCGAACCGTTGCCCGTCAGAATGGCGACGCGCAGCTCGGGGTCGCTGTCGAGTTGCTTCCACGCGTCGAGCAGCCGGCAGAGCACCTCGGCGTTGGTCGCGTTGCGCTTCTCCGGACGGTTGATCGTGACGGTCAGGATCCGGCCGTTGGCTTCGACCAGGACCAGGGGCTTGTTCGCTTCTTCCACGCCGCCATTTTTAGTGGTCCCCGACGGCACTGGTGAGGTCGGAGTTCACCTAGAAATAGAATTCGAACTGGTGTTTGCGTTTGCCTGAGACGGCGTGATACCGTAGGTCACGGCTTCCCAGCCGGATCGCCACCCGCTCGCGGTGGCCGCCCAATCTCGAACCGCCCATCTCCCGTTGTACACGGCAAGTGTCGCGCGGTTCGGTGATCCGCTGGGAGGCGCGCCATGCAACTCACACAGATCGAAGATCTGGTTCACGCCGCCTTTGCTGTCGACCAGACCTGCACCGATCGCGTCGCGCTCGACCTGGCGCTCAGCGCCCAGGCGCGCCTCGAGGCGGTGGTTGCCGGGCAGCGCATCTGCCTGGCTCGGGCACTCGCCCGTTTGTCGGTGACGCCCGAGGCCGACCTCGCTGCGGCGACCCGATCCGACCGACGCGAGGCGAAACGGGCATTCGAGCGCGGCACGGTTGCAGATGCAGCGCCTGGATTCAATCAAGCACTGAACGACGGTGCGATCCGCCCCGAACATGTCGATCGGCTGAGCGGTGCGCTCGGTCGGCTGACGTTGCAGCAGGGCGACCGCCTTCTCGAGCAACCCGACCTGGTCGATGCTGCGGCGGCGATGTCTCCCGAGGACTTCGACCGTGAGCTGAAGCGGCGCGAGCGCGCTCTGTCGAACGATGACGGCCAGGCGTTGTTCGAGCGTCAGAAGCGAGCCACGCGGCTGGATACGTGGATCGATGACGACGGGATGGCCAACTGGAAACTCCGTGTCGACCCGCTGACTGGTGTTCTTCTGACCATTCTGATTCGGGCCAACGCCGAGGCGATGTTCCACTCCGGCCAGGTGCCCGATGGGGCGCCGGTTCTCCCCCGCGATCGACAGGCGTTCGTCCACGCCCACGCGCTGATCGGGCTGCTGTTCGGCGATGGGCCCAAGCCGAAGACCGGCGTTCCCGAGGTGGTCGTTGTCGTCGATACCCGAGTTCCCGCTGGCGCCGAGCCGGTGATCGATTGGGGCCTTCCCGTCATCCTGCCGAAGCAGGCGGTTGTCGATCTCGTGCAGCGCGGCAACGTCTTCACGGTGGCGTTCGATGGCGACCAGGTCGTCTCGGCGCCCGGACGGCTCGATGTTGGACGCGAGTCACGCTTGGCAACACCCGCCCAACGACGGGCACTGCGCGCCCTGTACGCCACCTGTGCGGTGCCGGGCTGCGTAGCCAGATTCGAGCACACCGATGCTCACCACATCAGCGAGTGGCATCCTCACGGGTTGACCAACCTGGACAACCTGTTGCCGTTGTGCTGGCGGCACCACCGCGATGTCCATCAGCAGGGGTGGCGATTGACGCTGACCCCCGGTTGTCGCCAATTGACGATCCAGCTCCCAGACGGAACGGTGCTCCGCGGGAGGCCGAACCGGGCGGAACACACAGCGATGCAAGCGAGTGGGCCATGATCGCGCCGTTGAGAGCGGGCCAGGTGACGACCATGTTGCGGATCGCCGCTTCAGCGCACGGTGCGGAAGAAGGCGCGCACGTCGTCGACGAACAGTGCCGGTTGCTCCATGGCCGCGAAGTGGCCGCCGCGCGGTTGCTCCGTCCAGTGGGTGATGTTGTAGGCCGCCTCCACCCAGGCGCGCGGCATGCGTGTTACCTCGCCGGGGAAGTTGGCCAGCCCGGTGGGCACGCCGATGAAACCCTGGGGCATCGCTGCCCGGCCAGCCTGACGCATCTCGTAATACAGTCGGCACGACGAGGTCGCCGTCGCCGTCGCCCAGTAGGCGGTGATATTCGTCAGCAGCTGGTCCTTGGTGAAGGCCAACTCCACGTCGTCCACCCCATCCGGTCCGGCGCAGTCGCTCCACGAGCGGAACTTCTCGGTGATCCACGCGGCCAGGCCGGCGGGCGAGTCCTCGAGTCCGTAGCCAAGGGTTTGCGGCTTGGTGCCTTGGATCTCCTGATACCCGATGCCCGTGCGCCGCCATTCATTCATCTGCGCCAGAGCCCGCTGTTCCTCGTCGTCCAGTTCGACCTTCTCGCCATGCGGAGGTCGAGCGACTACGAAGTTCAGGTGCAAGCCGGCCACGTGGTCGGGGTCCAGATCGGCGACGTTGGAGGTGACGATGCTCCCCCAGTCGCCGCCTTGGGCGCCGTATCGGTCGTAGCCCAGGGCGGCCATGATCTGGATGAATGCATCGGCGATTCGGCGCGGGTGCCAGCCCGGCTGATGTGTTGGGCCGCTGAAGGTGTAGCCCGGCAGCGACGGGGCGATCACATGAAACGAGTCGGCAGGATCGCCGCCATGGGAACGCGGGTCGGTCAATGGGCCGATGACATCGAGGAACTCGACAACGGATCCTGGCCAACCGTGGACCAGCAACAGCGGCAACGCGTCCGGCTCGGGAGAGCGGGCGTGAATCAGGTGGATCCGCTGACCGTCGACGGTGGTCGTCACTTGCTCAAAGGTATTGATCCGCGCCTCCTGGGCGCGCCAGTCGAACTCGTCGGCCCAATAGTCGACCAACGCACGCACGTAGGTCAGGTCGGCACCGGGCTCCCAGCCTGCGCCGTCGATCGCATTGGGGAACCGCGTCCGGCGCAGGCGGTCACGCAGATCGGCGAGAACCTGATCGGAAACGTCGACACGAAACGGCTCAAACTCGACCATCGCCGAACCCTAGGCCCGCGAACGCGACGTGCCCGAACGCTACGCGCCGGGTCATCAGCGTTCATCAGCGGTCTTCAGCGTTCAGGGGCAAGCATCGCTCGGTGCTCGGGTGTCCCGTCAAGATTGGCATTGACCCGCTCGGCGATTCGCCAGCCGTCGGCGGTGCGCCGCCACGTCCAGGTGTTGGCAGAGACGCGGGCAACCCAGAATCGGTCGGTGTCGGCATCCCAACGAATGTTCAGCGCGTAGCTGCGCCCGGTGGCCGTGTCACCATCGATCTCCACGTGCGGCACGGTCAGCACGTGGCCACAGCCGTTGATGATCAAGTTCTGATGACCCTGGCCGGCGACCATCCCCGCGATCTGCTGCTGGCCGCGCATCGTGATCGCTCCGACGGCGTCGAAGATCCCGTCATCGGTCCACAACTTGGCGGTCGCCGCGGCTGACCCGCTGTCGACGCTGGGCCCGTATTGAGCGACCAGCTGCGTGATCTCGAGGTGATCTTCCAGCTGGCGGACGCGCTCGCTCAGCGCTGCCAGCGCGGCGCGTAGCCCAGCAATCTCGTTTGTCGGCGACCCCTCTTCGTTCGTCATGGGACGACGATGATCCGCGCCGGGCCGTTGGCGTCGCGGGCCGCTTCCAGCGCGGCCGGCACCTGATCCAAGCTGACCGTATGCCCATACATCGAGGTGACGTCCAGCCGGCCGGAGCAGACCTCGTCGAATGCCTCGTTCCAATGGGTCATCGATGGGCCGCCGCCGAATTGCATGTTCAACCCCTTGCGCTTGGCGACCATGGTGTGCAGGTGCTCACCGTCAGGCGGGCCCCCGGCAGAAAAGATTCGCGTCCCCCGCTCGCAGCCTTTGATAATCGAGTCGAGCACGCCGGGCACGCCGACGCATTCGAAGACCACGCATCCAGGCATCTCGACCACGTTCATGATGTCGCGCACTGGTTCGGGAGAGCCAAAGGCGACCTCCCGCCACGAGCGGTACGGCGACGCCTGTGCTGGGTCAACGACGACGTCGGCGCCCATCGCCAGAGCCGTTGCTCGACGCGAGGCAACGAAGTCGACGGCGACGATCGGGCCGATACCGAGCCGCTTCAGCGAGGCGATCGCCGACAGTCCAATCGCCCCGCAACCGATCACCAGCGGGACTTCCTTGGGGCTCACCGCGGCACGTTTGACGTAGGACCAACCGACCGAGATCGCGTCGGCGATCGAGACCAACTCGCTGGGCAGTTGACTGGGCACGACCTGGGTGACCGCCTCGGACATCAAGAAGTATTCGCCAAAACCGCCGGGCGCTTCGGGGCTCTGCCCAACAACGCGCACCTGGCCGTCAACGAACAGCACCGGCAGCGAACTGACTCGCGTCCCGATCGGGATCGTGCGCGCCGTGTCAGGCCCGTAGTCGACGATCTCGGCGCAGTATTCATGACCCATGACGATGTCGGCGTTGGCGTCGTAGCGCGAAAGCCCGGTGTCATCGTCGGCATCGGCGTTTGGGTGATCCATGAAGTGCAGATCGGACGCACAGATCCCGCACGCCAGTGTCTTGACCAGAAGTTGCCCGGATCCGGGCACCGGTTCAGCGGTCTGGCGGGTCGTCACCGTCCCGCCGCGCAATACGGCAGCGCGCATCTAATCGAGTAGCTCGAAGATCAGGGCCGAGCCCATCCCGCCACCGGCACACATCGACACGCACCCCAGCCGTCCGCGGCGACGACGGATCTCGTTGATCGTGGTGATCAGCATCCGCGTCCCAGTGGCGGCGATCGGGTGTCCCAGGCCGCAGCCACTGCCGTTGACGTTGACGATCGAATGGTCGATTCCCAGGATCCGACTGGACGCCACGGCCATCGAGCAGAAGGCCTCGTTGATCTCGAACAGGTCGATATCGGCAATACCGAGACCGGCGCGCTCGAGCGCCTTGGGGATCGCCAACGTCGGTGCCAGCCCGGTCCGTTCCGGGTCGACCCCGACCGACGCCCAAGACACGATCCGGGCCTGGGCGCGCAGGCCGTGCGCAGCCGCAAAGTCATCGCTGGTGATCAAGGTGGCCGCCGCGGCATCGTTCAGCCCAGCCGAGTTCCCGGCGGTGACGATCGCTCCGTCGAACTCCGGATGCAGCAGCGGCAGCGCGGCGAGACGGTCCATCGTCGTGTCCGCACGAGGCTGCTCGTCACGCTCGAACAGGCCACCGTTGGGCAGTGGCACGGCGACGATCTCCTCGGCGAAGCGCCCATCGTCGCGCGCCGCGGCAGCTCGGAGGTGCGAATGCATCGCCCATTCGTCGGCCTGCTCACGGGTCACGCCCGCCAGGCGGGCAGTGTTTTCGCCGACGGTGATCGACATGTCGAACGCTGGCGCCTGAGGCGTTTCCGGGTGGCTGGCGGGCATGAACGGCTGTCCAGCCTTCTTCATCATCGGCATCGAGGTCAGACTTTCGACGCCACCGGCGATGACGACCCGATCCATCCCGGCGATGATCGACCCAGCAGCAATTTGGACCGCGGACAGACCGGCCGCGCAGTGCCGATTGGCTGCCAGTCCAGGGATGTCGGTCAACCCGTTGGACACAGCAGCATGGCGAGCGATGACTCCACCGCCCTGCAACGACTCGGCCAAGACAATGTCATCGACCTGATCGGCAGGAATACCAGTGCGATCCATCACGGCGCGCACGATCAGCTCGCCGAGGGCGAAGGCGTCGACGTCGACCAACGAACCTTTGCGGGCCCGGGCAATCGGCGTGCGCACGCCATCGATGATCACTGCGTTGGTCATAGCGGAACTTCTTTCAAAGATGTGCTCGCCGCGAGGAACGGCGAGTCCGTGTTCGACGGCCATTCTGGACGGTGGTAGCCGTCGAAGCGCAGCTGACCGCCGCGCAGTTCGCGGATGACCAGATAGTCGCCCTTGTAGCCACGGTGATCGTTCGGCGAGAACGACACGTAGGTCGATGGGCCACCGTTGGTGCATGGCATCCGCTTGATCTGTTCGATCCCGTTCTTGACCTCTTTCGGCGTGGCGATCAATGCGTTGGCGATCCCGTGGATTGCGCAGCGCGCCGAGTCGTACGCAAGGGCAACGACGATGTTCTTCGATGTCCGCTCGAAGCGAGCCTCGAAGCGCTGCAGCATCGCTTCGTAGTTCGGATTCTGGCCGTCTTCGCCGAGCTGGTCGACGCCGTGCCAGCCGTCGAGTCCCTCGGCCCACTTGTTCGAGTTGGGGTAGAACATGAAGGCCGTGCCCATCACCCGCGGCGGGTCCCAGTCCAGCTGCTTGAAGGCATCGGCGAAATGGAACGTGCTGTAGCCGTATCCGAGGTAGACGATCGCCTCGGCGCCCTGGGCACGCATCGAATCGAGATGCTCGGCCATGTTGCGCGGGTTCGGTCCGAGGGACACTTCCTTGATGATGTCCAGGCCCAGCGCGCCAGCGTTCTGCCGGAAGAAGTGGGCGTAGTCGGTGCCCGACGAGCCCTTTTCCCAGAAGAAACCGACCTTGGTGTGCCCATGGCGCTTGCACCAGTGGGCGCACATCGCACCCTCTTCGGGGATGTCGCCGTTGGCCACCGTGAAGCAATAGTCGCCGACGAAGCGCACCGCCCCGGTCCAGCCGATGCAGGCCACGCCGGCGGAGTTGACCAGGTCGCAGATGTTCACGGAGTTGTCCGAGATCAGCGGGCCGAGCACGACCACGCAGCCTTCGTCGACCAACTTTTGGTAGCCGGCGCGGACCTTCAGATAGTTCTCCCGCGGCAGGCCGCGAGCGTCCACCGTGACGATCTGCACCGGACGGTCATAGACCCCTTCGTTCATCGCGTCTTCGATCGCCAGGATCGTTGGATCGATCCAATCGGCGAGTAATTGACCAAGGTCCATGTCGATCAAGATCCCGATGCGCACCGGCTCGAACGGGTCGCCCTGGGTCTGCATGCCGCGCGTCGGCGGATAGATCGTGATCCGTTCGACCGCCTTCTCGCCGATCTTGCCGCTGCCCTGATACCACTTGTCGTTCTGCCATTCGCCGGTGGCCGCCGTATCGGTGCCGTGCTTGACCGAGCTGATCGCCCGGTCATCCTGGGCGATGCCAAGATCGACGGGGGCGGGGAACATCCGCTCGGCGTACTGCTGGTCGGTGGGCTCCGTCATGGTGTTTGCTCCTCGTGGTGTGGTGGTGTGTTCGTGGCGATCGCGGCAGCGATCGCTTCGATGTACAGGCGCGCTGCTTGGGCGGCGGCACGATCGTCTTCCGATACGCCGTGGTGCTGGCGCGGCGCGCAATACAGCTCGACCGAGACGCCGGCGGCCATCAACCGCATCGCATAGATGATCCCCTCGTCGCGCAACGGGTCATAGCCGCCGACTTGGATGAACGCTGGCGGCAGATCGGTCAGATCGTCGGCGCGATTCGGGGCGGCGTAGGGCGACGTGGCGCTGCGTTGATCGGTGCCCAGATAGCGGGTCCACATTTGGATCGCTTGGGTTTGGCCGAACAGCGGACCGTCGACGAATTGCCGCATCGACGCCGTGTCGCAGCGGTCGTCGGTCACCGGAATGGTCAGCGCCTGGAAGGTGATCCGTGGCCCACCGCGGTCACGGCTGATCTGGGTGACCGCGCCAACCAGCGCCCCGCCCGCACTCGCACCGGTCAGGACCACCCTGCCTGGGTCGACATCAGGCAACTCGACCGCCCAGCACAACGCCGCGTAGCAATCCTCGACGCCGCAGGGAAACGGGTTGTCCGGCACGATCCGGTAGTCGACGGCGACGACCATCGCGCCGAGCATCGCGACTCGAGCGTCACCGCCGGGGAAGTTGTCCGGACGCATGGCGAACGCCCCGCCATGCACGCTGAGCACCAGCGGCAACGGTCCCGTCGCAGCGAGCGGTCGATAGATCAGGACACGCACGTCGGGCGCACCGACCGGCCCGGGAATCCGTCGCTCTTCGATGGTTACCGCCCTGCGCATTCGCTCGGTGAGTTCCTGACCGGGGAACGGCTGGTCGACGAACGGCTGGTCGACGAAAGGTTCACGCATCTTCGAGATTGTATATAATTGAATGGTGGTTCACAAGATCTGCTGATGGTTCATCGGAACCAGATCGAACTACGCTGCGAACGACAGGGAGGACACCCATGAACACCAACGACTTGACCCTGGTCAGCGTCGACGATCACCTCGTCGAGCCGCCGACGATGTTCGACGCGCACATCTCCGATCGCTATCGCGACCTGGCGCCAAAGGTCATCCGCAAGGACGACGGCAGCGACGTGTGGACGTTCAACGGCATGGAGATCCCGAATATCGGGCTCAACGCCGTGGCCGGTCGCCCAAAGGAGGAGTACGGCGTCGAGCCGACCGCGTTCGACGAGATGCGCCCCGGCTGCTGGGACATCGACAAGCGAATCAAGGACATGAACGCCGCCGGAATACTCGGGTCGATGTGTTTCCCTTCGTTCCCCGGGTTCTCTGGCCGGGTGATCGCTGCCGTCGCCGACAAGGACTTGGCCTACGACGTGTTGCGCGCCTACAACGACTGGCACGTCGACGAGTGGTGCGGTGCCTACCCGGGGCGGTTCATCCCGATGGGCCTCGTCCCCCTCTGGGATCCGCAGGTCGCCGCCGCCGAGATCCGCCGTTTGGCCAGCAAGGGTGTGCACAGCGTGACGTTCACGGAGAACCCGGCGACGCTTGGCTACCCCAGCTTCCATAGCGACCACTGGGATCCGCTGTGGACGGCGTGCTCCGACAACGACGTGGTCCTGTCGATCCACCTTGGTTCCTCAGGCAAATTGGCGATCACCGCTGACGACGCCCCAGTCGATGTGATGATCACCCTCCAGCCGATGAACATCTGCCAGGCCGCAGCCGACCTGATGTGGTCGCGGATCCCAAAGCACTTCCCTGACCTGCGCATCGCCTTGTCCGAAGGCGGCATTGGCTGGATCCCGTACTTCATCGATCGGCTCGACCGCACCTACGAGATGCATCACCTGTGGACCGGGCAGAACTTTGGTGACCAGTTGCCCAGCGACGTGTTCCGCAAACACTTCCTGACCTGCTTCATCGTCGACCCGGTAGGCGTGGAGCTGCGCCACAAGATTGGCATCGACAACATCGCCTGGGAGTGCGACTACCCACATTCCGACTCCACCTGGCCCATTCCGGGCGAGGAACTCGCCACGGTGCTGGGCGGCGTCTCCGACAGCGACATCAACAAGATCACCCACGAAAATGCGCTGCGTTGGTATTCATTCGACCCGTTCGCCCACCGCGCCAAGGAGGCCTGCACGGTCGGCGCGCTGCGCGCCGAGGCCGGCGATCACGACGTCGAGATCCGTCCGTTCGACAAGGGGCGGTTCACCAAGCAGGTCGGCGTGAACCTGGTCGAGTTGCAGGCCAAGGCCACCGCCTAGCCCCGAGTGTCTAGCTTCTAGCCCCTAGCGCACGAACGTGCGGGCCACCAACCGCTGAAACTCATCCAGCGACATCCGCTCGAGTTCATCGGGGTTGGTGGGATCATCGGACATCACCAGCGGGTCGAGTGCCTGGAACGAGGCGACCAAGCCACTGAACAAACGGGACAATGCGCCGGGATCACCATCGCAGAAGGTGCCCGCCGCCTGGCCGCGGGCGAAAAGCTCGGCCTGCATGTTGATCGCCTCCGCGTAGCGGTTCATGACGGTCGGGTTCGACACCTGTTCGGACGGCCGCGACGTGCTCCACGAACGCAGGTAGAGACGGGCGAAGTGCGGGTTGTCGCGGTAGAAGCCGACCTCGAACGCGACCAGTTCGCCCAGCACCTGATCTGCCGGCGCGGCGCTCGAGAGCACGGCGCGCATCCCCGGCAGAAACTGCTCACCGCGGCGCAGGAAGATCTGCTGAAAGAGGTCGTCTTTGTTCTCGAAGAAGCTGTACACCGACCCAACCGAGAACTCGGCCAGCTCGGCCACCTCCTTCAGCGTCGTCTGGTGATAGCCCTTGTTGCCGAAGACTTCCTCGGCGGCATCCAGCAGTTGATCGCGGCTGACACGCTGGTGCTCCTCGCGGCGCTGCTGGCGGCGCGACTCGACGGTCGCCTTACGCGTGGAGGTCACGGCGCCAGGATACGACTCGGGCGCTGGGAGCGGCCCGCCGTTGGCTACCGTCGGTCGACGTGTCCGCCGATCAACAGCCCCGCACCTATCGCCAGAACCGTTTCCGCGCTCCGGAAGGGGCGACCGAAGTGCTGCTCGTCCGCCACGGCGAGTCCGAGCCACTCGTGCCCGGCCAGCCGTTCCCGCTCGTCGACGGGCACGGTGACCCGGCGCTGGATCCGGTCGGGGTGGCTCAGGCCGAGCGGGTTGGGGCGCGACTGGCCTCCCTGCCGATCGACGCGATCTACGTCAGCACCTTGCGGCGTACCCACCAGACCGCGGCACCGTTGGCCGCCCGGCTTGGGCTCACGCCGCGCGTCGAACCCGATCTGCGCGAGATCTATCTGGGCGAATGGGAGGGCGAACTGTTTCGCCAGCGCATCGCCGAACAGCATCCCGCGGCGGTGCGCGCTTTTCAGGAGCAGCGCTGGGACGTGATCCCCGGGGCCGAGAGCAACGACGAGCTGCAGGGCCGGGTGCGCGCCGCGATCGAACGAATCGTCGCCGCCCATCCCAATCAGCGCGTCGTCGCGGTCGCCCACGGTGGGGTGATCGCCGCGGCGATGGCGATCGCCACACAGGTCCCGCAGCCGTTCACCTTCCTTGGTGCCAGCAACACCTCGATCACCCACCTGGTGATCACCGGCGATCGGTGGATTGTTCGCCGGTTCAACGACACGGCCCACCTCGAGAACGACTTCGACCACGACGCTGACGTGTAGTACGCAAGCCCGATGAGTTCGCAATTAGAAGGCTCCGAGTCGGCGAGGGCGGTGGCTGAGCTCGCCGCGCTGATCAACGAGATCAATGACGACGCCCTCGATGACCGCTGGACGTTCGCAGACGAACAGGATCGCGCCGCCTACCGCCGCTTCGCGACCACCGCGATCCACCACGGCTTGCAGTTCTGGCGCGACGCCGATCCGCTGCGACCGCGCTTCCATCGCTGGTTCACCCCGACCAAGAAGCTGCTCGGCGACAACCCTGACACCGTCTACTACGGCACCGTGATCGACCCGGCTGGCACGTACCGGATTCGCGGCAACATCGCCAACGCTTGCTATACGTCGTTCACCGTCGAGCAAGGCACCGCTGGAGGGGCGATGTCGCAGCGGCTTGGGCACACGCTGAACGACGACGAGTTCGACGTCGATGCCGCTGGCAACTTCGAACTGACCGTCAGCGCCAGCGAACCGGCGGGTGGCCCGCGCAACTGGCTACGCCTGGACGCCGACTCCGGTTCACTGACGACCCGCCACTACTTCGAATGGCAGCGCTGCGCCGCGCTCGATCCGAATCTGCACATTCCGCTGGTGATCGAGCCGCTCGTCGATCCCGGCCCACCCCCGGTACCCGACGACGCGGCCACCGCCGCGGGGATCCGCCGAGTGATCACCTTTGTCCGCGGCGCCACCGTGGAGTTCGGCCGGCAGCAGATCCCTGCGGGGCTGATCCCGTGGCGATCCGAGGTGCCCAACCAGTTCACCAACCCGGCGGCACACGACGGCAACGTCTCGATCGGCTACGCGGCAACCGACAACGTGTACCGGATGGCTCGCTGGGATCTTGGGCCCGATCAAGCGTTGGAGATCCGCGGCCGTTTCCCGCGATGCCGCTTCGCCAACATCGTGCTGTTCAACAACCACATGCAAACGCCCGACTACGACCGTCGCCAGGTGTCGCTCAATCGCGTGCAGACCGTGCTGGAGCCGGATGGCTCGTTCCGCATGGTGGTCGCCCACCGCGACCCCGGCACTCCGAACTGGCTCGACACCTGCGGCCTCCGGCGTGGCACGATGTTTTGGCGTTACCTGCTACCCGACGAGCCGATCGCGCGGTTGGAGACGAACCTGATCGATCTGTGATGGCGGCGAGCTAGCCGGGCATTGTGTCGACGCCAGGCTTCTCCTCCGGTGGCAGACCGAAGTGTTCGATGTACTCAGCAAAGTCCTCCCGGGTCTGGGCTCGATCGATGCCGTAGTCCTCGGGGCGATAGACGTGTACGCCGTGCTTTCCCGGCGGATTGTCGGCGATGAAGGCGTGCATCGCCGCCGCCCCGTCGACGCTCATCGGCAGACCGAACGCGTCGTAGATCTGCTCGACAACGGCGAACTGGTCGCGCACGAAGTCGGTAAAGAGCACGTCGTAGAACATCGCCTGCGGATAGTCCTTGGCCTGGCGGATGCGAATCCCGTTGATCAGCACGTTGCGGAGGCGGGGCGTCCAGTCGGCGGCGATCTCGTGCGGGTCGACCGAGTCGCTGCCGACGCCACGCACCAGGGTGGTCAGGCTGGCGTATGAGGTCATCGACTTCACCGGGTCGCGGTGGGTGAACACGATGCGCGCATCCGGATACGCCTCGAGCAACCTGTCCAAGCCCCACAGGTGGGCACCGGTCTTGAGCACCCAACGATCGCGGGCATGGTGCGCCTGGAGGTGTTGCAGTTGGCGCTTGTGGAATCGATAGACGGCAGAGAAGTCCGCCTGTTGATCCACCCAATCTTGATAGCTGGGGACGCGGAACTGGTTGTGGAACAGCGGAGTGATCATCGATTCGCCCATCATCACCACGCACTCCTGGGACAACTCGGCGCCCATCGGGTGAATCGCTTTGAACTCCGGGATCTCCCGCTCGCGGTCGGGGAAGGTGGCCGCGGCAACGGCGATCCGTGGATCTGTGGTGAAGGTCTCGGCTCGCGGTGGCGGCGACGGGAACATCACCTCCCAGGTGATCGGAGCGCGGTTCGCTGGGTCGCAGGCCAAGATGTCATGCAGGATCGTGGTGCCCGTGCGTGGCATGCCGATGATGAACACCGGCTTGACGATCTGCTGAGTAGCGATCGATGCGTCCGTGGCACGGTCGTGGACGTAGCCAAGACGGTTGACGGTATGGCCGATCATCCGCTCGCTGGCGATCAGCCGACCGAGGTCGTTCAGCGCGGCTTCGTCGCGTAGCGAACGCACGGCTCGCTCGAGTCCCTCCAGATAGGTATCGGCGTCCTCGCCCAACTCGGTGAGCCCTCCGGTGCGCCGACTGGCCTCGTTCTGCACGTCCTCCGTCGTCAGCATTGGCCCAAACTAATCGACCGCCTACGGTCCGCTGAGCGGGTGATCACTACGATGGTTGACATGAGCGCAGAGCGTCTGACCATCATCTCCGCCGACACCCATGCCGGCGCCAACCACGAGACTTACCGGCAATATCTGGAGTCCGCGTTCCACGACGATTTCGACGCTTGGCGTGGCCAGTACAAGAACCCGTGGAAGGATCTACGCGATACCGACCTGCGCGTGCGCAACTGGGACGACGATCGCCGCGATCGCGATCAGCTCTCCGACGGTGTTGTCGGCGAGGTGATCTTCCCGAACACGGTCCCGCCGTTCTACCCCGGCTTCGTGCTATTCGCTGGCCCGCCGCAGCCGGGCGATGAATACGAGCATCGCCGCGCCGGTATCCACGCTCACAACCGTTGGCTGGTGGACTTCTGCGCGGCCAAGCCGCATCAGCGCGCTGGCATCGGACAGTTCTTCCTCAATGACATCGACGACGCGATCGAGGATGTCACCTGGATCAAGGAACAGGGTCTGCGCGGCGGCGTCCTGCTGCCGACGGTGGCACCCGATGTGAAATGGGTGAAGCCGCTGTACGACCCGGAATACGACCGGCTGTGGGCAGTGCTGCAAGACCTGGAGTTGCCGGTCAACCTGCACTCCGGCACCGGCTCACCGAACTACGGCAAATACAACAGCGTGCCGATGATCATGATCAGCGAGGTCGGCTTCTACGGCCAGCGAGCATTCGTGCACATGCTGCTGTCCGGGGTGTTCGAGCGCTTCCCACGGTTGAAGTTCGTGATGACCGAGGGCTCGGCCGCGGCGATTCCGCCGCTGCTGAAGGATCTCGATCGCGTGATCGCCCGGGTTCGCAGTGGCGAGATCGGCGAACTGAAATACACCAAGGAAAACACCGTGGCCCGCTCGGCCACCGAGTACTTCCTGCAGAACTGCTGGGTGGGCTCCAGCTTCCCCGGCCCGCTCGATCTTGAGGCGCGTCACAAGATGGGACCGGACCGGTTCATGTGGGGCAGCGACTACCCGCACGACGAAGGGACGCCGCCGTTCACCCACGAGCATCTCCGCCAGGTCTTCTGCGATGTCCCCGAAGACGAGCTCCGTCAGTTGCTGGCCGGCAACGCCGCCAAGTTGTACGACTTCGACTTGGACAAGCTGGCCCCGTTGGCCGCCAAGTACGGGCCGACCTACGAGGAGATCGCCACACCGTTGGACAAGCTCCCGGCCGATGCGAACAGCGCCCTGCTGAACGCCGCGGCCCAACGCGAGTTCGCCTCCGCCTAGGGCTGGGGCCCTCGACCAGCGATCACTCGACGAGGTAACTCGTCATCGACAAGCTGCCCATGTCGTCGCCTTTGATCAGCTGCCTCGTGTGTCGGCGTCTATCCCCCACCCAGATTGGCTTGACAGTTCGCGGTGGTGGCGGCTCGCCGTAGCGTGGTGCAATGAGGCGGGTGATGTGGTTTGGGCTTGGATGGCTCGCCGTTGCAGTGGGGGCGATCGGTGTGGTCGTGCCGGGGTTACCGAGCACCATCTTCTTCATCTTCGCCGCGTCATGCTTCTCCCGTTGCAGCACCCGATTGGAACGGTGGATCCTCACTCGGCCCGGAATCGGACCGCTGGTGAGCGATTACCGCGCTGGGCTGGGCATGCCGCGGCGCGCCAAACAGTCGGCCGTGATCTCGATTGCGCTCGCCTGCTCGGTCAGCGCCTGGCTGCTGCGTGAGCGGTGGTGGGCCAGCCTGTTGATCGTCGTCGCTGGCGCCGTGGGGGCGTGGTGGATCCTGCGCCGCGTGCCCACCCGGGCCGATGGCCGGCAACGATCGGCCTAGCGTGGACAGCATGGACAACGAGCCGCTGTGGGCGCCGTCGCCGGCCAGGGTCGCGGCGACGTCGATGGACCGGTTCATTCGCAGTGCCGGATTCGATGGGTACGAGGACACCTGGCGGTGGTCGATCGATCAGCCCGAGGAGTTCTGGGCAAAGGTGTGGATCGACTGCGCGATGGTTGGCTCGCCGGGCACCCAGGTCGTCGGCGGCAGTTCGTCGATGCCAACGACGCTGTTCTTTCCCGACGCCACTACCAGCGTTGCGGAGCAGATGTTGCGCGGCATCGGCGATGATCGCGCCGAAGCGGTGGTCGCTCTGGACGAATCGGGCAACCGGCGAAGCCTGTCGTGGTCAGCGCTGCGCAGCTCCGTCGCCGGGCTCGCCGCAGCGCTGCACGCCGCAGGGGTTGGACCCGGCGACCGGGTTGCCGCGTGGCTGCCGAACGGGATCGAGGCATTGGTGGCGATGCTCGGGGCCGCGTCGATCGGCGCGGTGTTCTCGTCGTCGTCTCCCGACTTTGGAACCCAGGGCGTGCTCGACCGATTCGGACAGATTGAACCGAAGGTGTTGTTTGCCGCCGCTGGCTACACGTACGGCGGCAAGTTCTTCGACTGTCTGGGTCGACTCGCCGAGATACGCCGGGGACTGCCAACGGTGACGCACTGCATTGTTGTCGGGGCCGGGGACGAGTTACCCGCCGGAGCGATCGACTGGCCAGAATTCGTCTCAGCCGGTCACGAGGAACCGTTCGTGCCGCAGCGCTTTCCGTTCGACCATCCGTGGTACATCCTGTACTCGTCGGGCACCACGGGCGTGCCCAAGTGCATCGTGCACCGCACTGGCGGGGTGCTGATTCAACACCTCAAAGAGCACCAGTTGCAGTGCGACATTCGGCCAGGCGACCGGGTGTTCTATTTCACCACCACCGGATGGATGATGTGGAACTGGCTGGTCTCGGCATTGGGGTCGGGGGCGACGATCGTGTTGTACGACGGCTCGCCCGCACATCCGACGATGGACGCCTTGTTCGACATCGTCGATGGCGAACGGATCACGCTGCTTGGCACGTCGGCCAAGTTCATCGACGCGCTGCGCAAAGGCGAGGTCCGACCGATCGAGAGCCACGATCTGTCCACGCTCCGCACGATCTGCTCGACCGGATCGCCGCTGTCGGTGGAGGGCTATCGGTACGTCTACGAATCGGTCAAGGCCGAGGTGCATTTGGCATCGATCACCGGCGGCACCGACCTGTGTGCAACGTTCATCGCCTGCGATCCAACCAGCGCGGTGTACGCCGGCGAGATACAGCGGCCGACACTGGGGATGGCCACCGACGCGGTCGACTCGGACGGCGTCTCGCTGGCAGATCGTCCGGGCGTAGCCGGTGAACTGGTCTGCACCAAGCCGTTCCCGTCGATGCCACTTGGGTTTTGGAAAGACGGCACCGATGGCTTCCCGAATCCGTTGCAGCCCGGACCGCGCTATGTGTCGACGTACTTCGAGGGTGTCGCTGGCGTGTGGACGCACGGCGACTACGCCTCGTGGACGTCACACGGCGGAATGGTCATCCACGGACGCAGCGACGCGACGTTGAATCCGGGCGGCGTACGGATCGGCACGGCCGAGATCTACCGTGCCGTCGAACAACTCGATGATGTTGTCGAGAGCCTCGTCTTTGCCCAAGATTGGGAGGACGACGTACGCATCGTCCTGCTGGTCCGCCTGGCCGAGGGCGTGGAGTTGGACGAGGCGCTGCGCGCCGAGATCCGTCGGCGGATCCGCGCCGCGTGCACACCACGCCACGTCCCGGCGGTGATCGCAGCGGTCGACGATCTGCCCAGGACGCGCAGCAACAAGCTCGTCGAGATCGCCGTTGCCCAGGCGGTGAATGGGCACCCCGTGCGCAACACCGAGGCCATCGCCAACCCCGAATCGATCGCCGCGATTGTCGCCCTTGATACGTTGCGCTCATGAACCAGCCGCGATTCCGGATGGGACGGCTGGACCACGTCCACATCCGCGTTCCGAACCGTGAGGAGGCGGCCCGCTGGTATGCCGAGCACCTCGGCTTCGAGCCGGTCGCTCGGTTCCGGTTTTGGGCCGAAGGATTCGACGGCGGCCCGTTGCAGATCTCGGCCGATGGTGGGCAAACGACGCTGGCCCTGTTCGAAGCCAGCGAGAGCCATCCGATGGTCACCCATCCCACCGGCATCGCGTTCAGCGTCGACGCACCGACGTTCACTGATTTCGTCCGTTCATTGCCCGGCGTGATCCGCAACCGAGCCGGCGAACCGCTGAGCGCGGCCGACATCATCGACTTCGATTTGTGCTGGGCGCTGGAGCTGACCGACCCGTGGGGCAACCTGTACGAGCTGAACTGCTACGACTACGAGCGAATCCGAGTCGATCTCATCGAAGCCGACCGCATCCAGCCACAGCGGTACTGGCCACGGGAACTGTTCGAGCAACACCGCTGACCGGGTCTGCACTTGCCGTCCGCGTCCGCCCTCCCGAATCGTCAGTGACGAAACCCATCCACCGCCACGCCGCGCCTCCCGAATCGTCAGTGACGAAACCCATCCACCGCCACGCCGCGCCTCCCGAATCGTCAGTGACGAAACCTGGGATTCGCCGGGAATGCGTCACTGACGATTCGGGATGGTTGGCGTTCAGCGGGAGGGCGGTGGTCTAGAAAGTGCCTCTGAACAGGCCGAATGACCCGGGGCCGATGCCACGCCAACCGAACCAGCCTGGGGGAACTCTGTGAGACCCCTTTGTTACAACTGGCGAATGAGCAATTCGGAATCACCAATCGCCTCGACGGTGTTCGCGGCCTCCTCAACGTTGATTCGACCGTGTAGCTGGTGTGCCGCGGAAGTCGCTCAACATCGCCGACCCGGACGTCCTCGGCTGTACTGCAACCAAGCCTGCCGCCAGCGGGCCTACGAGCATCGCCACGGTTTGCGCCATCGCCGCACCGAGCGGGAGTTGCCTGGCCAGGATCCGCTGGCTCAGCCGTTGGTCGGCACCGGCACGTCGGGCTACGAGCGCGGCGGGTTTCTTTCGTTACTCGGACGTCGACGACACGCGATGCGGCCATCGGTCAGGCCCGATGGCAACCGCCGCGAAACGATGTGCGGGTTGATCGTCCCGTTGCAGGTTGGCAAGTCCTTTGACTCAGCCGACCCCGGGTCCTGTCTCACCTGCAAGACGATCGTCAGCAAACGTCCACTGCAGTTTCCGATTCACCCGTCGAACGACCTGGCTCGGCTTCGCTCGGTGATCGACGAGGCGGTCGAGCATCGGCTCGAGCCGGCGGCAGCGTTGCAGTGGCTGTGGGCGAACGCTCCTGGACGGCGGATGGCTGCGTAGCATCCGGTCACGCCCGCTGGGCCGTCCACTAGATTTGCCCGGTGTACGTGCTAGGGAACGAAGAGCTGCTTTGCCAGGGCAACCGCTTCGCCCGGGCGCTGGACGCCAGTGGAACGACAACCCGCGCCGCCGTCGCCGTGCTGTGCAGCAACCGCCCCGAGATGTTGGCGGTCTACCGTGGCACCACCTATTCGGGACGCCGGTTTACGCCGATGTCGACCCGCTGGTCGGCGGACGACGTCGCCTACGTGATCGACAACTGCGAGGCCGAGGTGTTGGTGGCCGATGCGCGATACGCAGACGTCGTGGGGGACGCGGCGCGCTTGGTGGCGCCCGAACGGCGCTTCGCAATCGGCGGTCACATCGACGGATTCCGACCGTGGAGCGACGTCCTTGCCGAGTCCGGCGAGGCCTATCCGCACCTCCTCGCCGGGACGAACATGACCTACACGTCGGGCACGACTGGCCGACCGAAGGGCGTGTTTCGTCCGTCACCAGAAGGTCAACCGCCGGGACCGATGGGTCGCGGTGGGAGCCAGATGATGATGCTCTGCTTACGCGCTGGGGCCACACGACAGGCGCAGACGGCCGGGTGTGAACCGCAGGTCGAGTCACGCCTCGACGGCAGCCACCTGATCACCACTCCCCTCTACCACGCCGCGCCGATGGGCTATGCCGACGGCGCCGCGCTGCTCGGCTCCGACCTGGTGATTATGGACCGCTTCGATCCCGAGGAATCGTTGCGTTTGATCGAAGCTCACCGAGTCAGCTCGACGTTCATGGTGCCCACCCAATTGGTTCGTCTGTTGCGTCTTCCCGACGAGGTGCGCGAGCGTTACGACCTCAGCTCGCTCCGTATCCTCATTCACGGTGCGGCGCCCATTGCACCCGACGTCAAACGGACGATGATCGACTGGTTCGGCCCGATCCTGTACGAGTTCTACGGCGGCAGCGAGGGCGGCGGTGTGTTTATCGATTCGCACGACTGGCTGGCCCACCCCGGCTCCGTTGGTCGTCCGATGCCCGGCCTGAGCCTGGAGATTCGCGACGACGACCACCAGCTGGTACCGGCTGGAACGCCGGGCCAGATCTGGATGCGCGGCGCGAAGAGGTTCGAGTACAAGGGGGATCCGGAAAAGACGGCCGAAGCTTGGAATGGCGAGACGTTCACCCTCGGCGACATCGGCTACCTGGACGACGACGGCTTCCTCTACTTGTGCGATCGCCGCGCTGATCTGATCATCACCGGCGGCGTCAACGTCTACCCGGCGCGGGTCGAAGCAGTCCTCCTCGGCCACCACGCAGTCGCCGATTGTTGCGTGGTCGGTGTTCCTGACGATGAATGGGGAGAGGTCGTACGCGCTGTCGTCCAACCCGTCGACGGCCAGCACCCATCGGACGAGCTGGCCACCGAGCTGCTCGCCCACTGCCAGTCGCTCAACGCTGTCCAACGGCCGCGGCAGATCGACTTCGACGCCAACCTGCCGCGCACCGAGACCGGCAAACTCGGACGCCGAGCGATCCGCGACCGCTACTGGGCCGGGCGCCAGCGCAAGATCTAACGCCGCCTCAGTCGACAAGCAGCTTGATCCCGACGACGAGGCCGACGACCACAACCGTCCAGCGCAAGATCCGTGGATTGATCCGCCGGGCGACTCGTGCACCGAGCAATCCACCGACCACGGCGCCGGCCGCGATCAGGCCGACGACTTCCCACGCCGGACTGGCGAAGATCACGAAGAAGGCAGCGGCCACCAGATTCACGATCGTCGACAGCACGTTTTTCAGCGCGTTGGTCCGGCGCAGCTCGTCGGGCACCAACACCGACAGCGCCGCCATCAGGATGACGCCTTGGGCGGCACCGAAATAGCCGCCGTAGATCCCTGCCGCGAACGTCACCGAAGTCGCCCCCCAGCCAGGCCCGGCCGTGGAGCGGCCGGCCGACATCCGCCGCGCCGCGAGCCGACGGGCGACCATCGGTTGCGCTGCCATCAACAGCGCCGCGCCGATGACCAACACCGGAACCACCCCGTCGAACACCGACGATGGCAACGTCATCAACAAGATCGCGCCAAGCAGCGAACCAGTGATCGACCCAATCGCCAGTCGACGGACACGGTGGCCCTGCCCAGTCAACTCGCCGCGCAGCCCCGCCACAGCGCTGAGGCCACCCGGCACGAGGCCGATGTTGTTCGACACGTTGGCCGTCACCGCCGGATAGCCGATGGCCAGCAGGGTAGGGAAAGTGATCAGACTTCCTGACCCAACGATCGCGTTGATCGTCCCGGCGCTCATCCCAGCACCGACTACCGCGATCGCTTCCCATCCAGTCACAGCCCATCAGCCAACCCGCGCAACGGACGATTGCAAGTCGCCCTCGAATTCGAACCCGGCGATCGACAGGTAGATCAGCGCTGGACGCAGGCTCGCCAATGCGTCGTAGCCAAGCCCGAGACGTTCGGCCACACCGGGGCGGAAGTTCTCGGTGACCACGTCGGCCAGCGCGACGATCCGTTTGATCACGGCGACCCCTTCGGGACGGGCGAGGTCGACGACGATGCTGCGCTTGCCCCGATTGGCCAGCTGGAACATCGCCGAGACACCGTTGCGTCGCGTGCCGATCATCCGGGTCATGTCGCAGGCACCAGGCCGCTCGACCTTGATCACGTCAGCGCCTTGATCGGCCAGCAGCATCGTGGCCAGCGGACCGGACAGCACTGCGGTCAGATCCAACACCGTGATCCCCTGCAGCGGCTTGGCCGCGGTTGGTTGCACGGCCATTCCCGTCAACCCAGTCCAACGTCGCGCAGGGCGCTGACGGTGTCGAGGTCGGCGATCGAGGCCTCGGCCCGAGCCAGGAAGGCGTTGGCAAAAACCTTGCGCGCTGGTGTTGCGTTCTCTGGGAAGGTAACCACCTGGGCCGAGGCGAGCACGTTGTACGCGGCCTGCTGCCGATAGCAGCGCCAGGCCTCGTCGAAGCTGACCTCGGCTGCCCCGTTGGCCCGACGGCGATCGAGGTAATGGCGGATCAGGTCAACTTCGGCGCCCCGGCGGGCGTCGATGTCCATCGACATCGTCAAGAAGTAGCCGAGTTCGCGCAGCGCGCTGTTGACGTTGATGATCCCCCAGTCCAGAAAGCCAACGCGGTTGCCCTCGATGAACAGGTTGCCGATGTGCGTGTCGCCGTGGATGATCGTCGTCGGGCCCTGCCGCCACAGCTCCTGCATCTCGTCGGGATGGCTGATGTACAGCTCGGCGATCGTGGCGAATTCGTCGCTCAGCCGGTCGCGATGGTTGGTCAAGCCGTAGCGCAAGAGACCGGGCCCGTAGTCGCGGTTGACACGGTGCTTGATGACCCATGGAGCTTCCGCCTTGCGCCGCGCTGGGTCCTCGAACCGAGCGTGCAACGCAGCCAGGTCATCGATCACGCCGGCTGCCGCGTCGGCGTCGATCCCCCACGTGCCATCGGAGATCTTGCAGTCGGTGACCGACAGGTCTTCCAGCAGGATCACGAAGTTCTGATCATCGTCGGTCAGCGCAGCGTGGGCCACAGGGATGCGCATCTCGATCGACGAAGCCAGACGAGCGTAGAACTGCGCCTCGCGCTGACCCATGCGGGTGGCCAGGATCGCTTGGCGGCGTTCGTCGGTCGGCGGGAGCTTACAGAACATCGTCTCGGGCGCGCCGGCCGCCGAGTGGTAGGTCATCCGGATTCGGGCGTGCGAGTTGGTCACTTCGGCGCGATATGCGACCTCGACCGTGGCGACGTCGACGCCCGGATATCGTGCCTCGAGCACGGCGCTCAGCCACGCAGGCGTGATCTCGGCGGCCGTGTACGGCCAGAACGGCGGCGTGGCCGAATTCATTGGTGACCGGCCGGGGTGACGTCAAGACGCAGGCGGGTCAACCGCAGGGTGGCGATCCGCCACGCGCCATCGGTCTTCACGTAGGTCTCGTGATAATGGCCCCATCCGTGCAACTCGGTCATGCCGGTCTCCGGCGGGAAGCGGAGGACGTCCTCCATCGCCCAAATCCCCTTCGCCGTGGTCGCTGACGTGAGCTCGATCTCCGGCATGTGCCCGTGGTGCACCGTCACCACGCTCTGCAACGTCGGCACGAGCATGTCCAGGAACGTGTCGACGCCCTCGGACACGCCAGCCCCATCCGCACTGACGTCGACAACGACGTCCGGTGTGAAGACCCCACGGAAGGCGGCCCAATCTTTGGTGTCCAGCAACCGGAAGTAGCGAGCCTTGAGTTGCCTGATCGCCTCGATGTCGTCCATAGATTCTCCTGCTGCGCTCAACGGTCTTGTTGATCGGCGACAATAGCCAGGGCACAGTCCATGGCCGTATGGCCCGTCGACACTGTTTACCGACGCGTCTTGCCGCTGGCGTACCCGTCGGCCGCTTAGCGATCGATGAGCACGACCTCGGCTGAGCAGCCCGGCACATCGCGTAGCTTGCGGTCGCACGTCAGCAGTGGCGCATCGAGCGCCTCGGCGAGCACCAGGTAGGCGGCGTCATACACGGTGGCGTTCTGACGCAGACGGAGCGCTGGCGGCAGCAGCGGCAGGTGGTCGTACATCTCGATGCCGAGCGCTTCGATATCGGCGATCGCTTGCACCGCGATCGCTTGATTGATTTCGTCAGCCAGCAGCAGCCCTTGAATCACGCTGCCAACCTCAAGTGCAAGAACGTGCGGGGCGTGTAACGACGAGGCAGCGGCAAGCTGTTCGGCGACGTGGTCGCCCCGGCTGGTGCCCAAGATCAGCTCGGCGATCGCCGACGCGTCAACGACCAGCATGCCGGTCGCGGTCCCGCCGAATTATCTCCGTCGGGGAGACACGAAACTTCCTCGGCGTCCGCGCCTGCAACCGCTCCAGCAATTCGGCCCGAGTCGGCCGCTCAAGGGTCCGCTCCAACTCCGACAAGGCATAGTCCGACAGCGACATTCCCAACAGCGCAGCCCGAGATTTCAGCCGACGGTGCACGTCCTCGGGCACGTTTCGAATCTGCATCATTGTCATGCGACGAGCATAGTTGCATGTGATCCGCATGTCCTCGGATGACCTGGTGGCGGACACTGCACCTCGTCGACGTCGGCCGCGGCTTCGGCTGGAACAACCGGCCCAACTACTCCGCAACACCCCTTGTTCATACTTGGGGGATGGATGTTCTCGAAGCGCATCGACTGGTCGAGGTGGTTGGCCAACCGGCCGACACGCTCGACCGCGACGCGCTGCGGGTCGCCCTTGGCGAGGCGCGGCGGCTGCGTGGCTGGGTCGAGGCCCAGCACGCCCGATTGACCGGGCGATTGACCGTGGTCAGCCCGAACCCGCTTGGCGATCTCGCCACCGCTGACAAGACGACGCACAATCAGGCTGCCAAAGCAATCGATCGGGCCGAGACCGTTGCCCACGTCCCTGCGTTCCATGTCGCGCTGGGCAACGGCGACGTGTCCGAGCGTCATATCGATGTGCTCGGCAACGCCTTGCGTGAAGTCAAGCCGGATCAGCGGCGGCGCCTTGAGGACGACGGCGACGAACTTGCGGATCTGGCTAGCCAGACCACCGCGGACGAGTTCGCCCGCCTGATGCGCAATCGGCTCCGCCAGATGGAACAGAGCGACGGAATGGTCGAGCTCGCCCGGCAGCGCAAGGCCAATCGGTTGAAGATGTGGATCGATCAGGAAACCGGCATGGGACGCTTCAACGGTGCGCTCGACCCGGTCTCGTACGTGACGTTCAACCAGGCGATCACCGAGGCGACTCGGGCCCGCGCCGCGTCAGGATTGGACGGAACAGCCGATGGTCCGGTCGATCTTCGCGAACGTCACGCCTGGCAGCAGGCGCTCGCACTGGTCGATCTGGTACAGGGCAAAGCTTGGCGCGGTGGTCGTGGCCCGGAAGTGACGGTCGTCGTCGACACGCGGCTCGTCGACCAAGCCGGACAGCCGGTGATCGACTGGGGCCAGCATGTCGACATTCCACGCCAGGTGCTCGTCGATTTGATCAACGGCACACCCGCCCCGTTACCGGAGTCACGACCGCAGCGCGGTAGTAGCCGACCGGCGGCTTGGGCGCGTCAGCCTGCAATGGTCGTTCCCGTGGTGCTCGACGGCACCACGGTGGTGCAAGCACCGGGACAGATGGATCGGTATCGGGAGTCCCGCGCCGCCACGAAGGATCAGCGACGTGTATTGCGCGTGCTCTATCCGACGTGTGCGATTCCCGGGTGCCGGACGCCGTTCGCCGCCACCGACATCCACCACGTCACCGAGTGGTGGCCGACCGGGCTTACCAACCTCGACAACCTGCTTCCCGTTTGCGCGTATCACCACCACAAGATTCACGATGACGGCTGGAAGCTGAAACTCCACGCCGATCGCACACTGCAGGTGACCTTCCCAGACGGATCACAGATGAGCACCGGGCCACCGGCACGCGCTCCGTGATCTCGAATGGCACGCTGGTGGTCATGAGCCGCAGCACAGTACGGAGAGCGACGCGCTTGCCCGGCTGATGTCCACCGGCGAGCACCAGAAACGAATGGCCCGATTTCTCGCCGCTGGCGGTCAAACCCGCGCTGCCGAGCGCGGCGATCTGCAAGCAATCCTCGACGCCACCATCGGCTAAAGCGTGGGCCTCATCAGCGTTCCATGCGCAGGTCAAGCAGGAGCTCCCGCGGTCCGCGAATCACGTTGCTGACCCACTCCATCTCCTGGTCGGGCAGTTGTGTCGCCGGGTACCGGCCAATGATCGTGCCCAGCACGACGTTCAGTTCTAGCCGAGCTAGCCAACTGCCGATGCACGTGTGCGCGCCCTTGCCGAAGGCGATGTGGTTGCGCGCGTCGCGGGTGATATCGAGCTGATTCGCCGTCGGACCCCAGCGGCGCTCGTCGCGGTTCGCCGAAGCGATCCAGCACACCACATTGGCCCCGGCAGGGACGACAAAATCCCCGATCGGCGTGTCCTGCTCCGGGACGCGCACCATGTATTGGGCGGTCGGTTCGAAGCGCAACAGTTCCTCGATCGCGTTGTCCAAGAGGTTCGGTTGGGCGACCAGCAGGTCCCATTGATCCTGATCGGTCAGCAACGCCCACAGACTCAGCGAGATCTGATTGACCGTGGTGTGCATCCCCGCCAGGTACAGCGTGTGGATGTAGGGCACCACCTGCTCGGGGCGCATGATCTCGCCCGCGTCGCCGGCGGCGATCACCGTGGAGAACAGATCGTCGCCCAGGTGATTGCGCTTCCATGCAGCGACCTCGGCGATATGCCCCGCCAGATTTTGGGCGGCGGCGATGTTGGCGGCGAACTGCTCGGGCGTCGGGAAGGCATCGATCAGATCGAGCACCTTCCACGTCCAGTCCCGCAACTCAGCGGCATTGTCCACGTCGGGGATGCCGAGCAGATCGTTGGTCAGCTGATACGGCAGCTTGAATCCGATCTCCTCGACGACGCGCAGTTCCCCACCACGCTCCCTGCCAGCGAGCGCATCGTCGACGAGCTGCTGAGCGCGAAGACGAAACTTCTGCACGGCGCGATTAGTTAATGCTGGGGCGATCAACCGTCGCGGTCCGGCATGTCCGGGTCCATCTGCCTGAAACGGGTTCGCCGGGAAGTGAACATTGCGCTCCGCCGCGGAATCCGTGGTGCCGCGCTCGATCTTCGACAGGGCGAACTCCACATCGTCGGCACCCAACACCGACCACTTCCCCGTGGCGCTCTCAACGAAGTGTGAACCCTGCCGGCGCATGTCGGCCAGCCACGAATAGGGATCGGATAGATACGCCGGGTCGTGCGCCGGGAACGGAACGGTGGCCATCGCCGCGGACCGTATTACCAGGCCGCCCAATCGCTCGGACCGGAGGATCGTTCACGGGTCTAGCGTTGAGCACATGCTGACGATCGTCGAGGGGCGGGTGCTTGGCTGCCTGCTCGAAAAGCAACGCACGGTACCGGATACGTACCCGCTGACCCTCAACGGGTTGGTCACTGCCTGCAATCAGGGAACGTCGCGTGATCCGGTGATGAACCTTGCCGAGGGCGACGTGCAGGCCGCGCTCGATTCGTTGAAGGCGGCCGGCCAGGTCCGCTTCGTGCTGCCCGGTCAAGGGCGTTCAGTCATGCGCTATCGACAGGTCTTCGACAGCGAGACCGGCATCGGTGCTGGCCTCGGCGAACCGGCGATCGCCGTGCTCACCGTCCTGCTGCTACGCGGTCCGCAGACCGCAGGCGAGATCCGCACACGCAGCGATCGGATCCACGCCTTCGACTCGGTCGAGGAGGTCGCCAGCGTTCTGGACGACTTGCAGACTGCAGGCCATGTGGAGCTGTTGGAGCGTCAGCCCGGACAGAAGGAGCAGCGCTGGCGCCAGTTGATCGCCGAAGAGGCCGAGACCATCGACGTGCCGGTCGGCGTCGTCAGCGCACCCGCCGGCAGCCTGACCGAACGCGTCGCGGACCTAGAAGCCCGCGTCGCCCGTCTCAAAGCTGCCCTTGCCGACCTCCTGTCCGACTGATCCAGTCAGCGCCCGAACCGTGGGCCGATGGTTACTCGGATGCCCAGGCACAGGTCTGCCCACGGCGGACCATCAACCGGCGAACAACCGGCGAACAACCGGCGAGCACCCGCGAACCGCTGCGCTGAACTACGGGCAGCGTTCGCCGACTTTGACGCTGGCAAAGACGATGTCGGTCTTGCGGTGATCGGTGGAGACGTTCGTACCAGCGGGGATGTTCTGGCTGCACACCACCCAGTTGCGGTCCAGGATCTGACGGCGGTTTTGCCCGCTTGCGTCGGACGAGCGAGTGATGAACACCGGGTTGCCGCTGACACGCTGGATGTCGTCCTGCGCCTCCTGCAGACCCTTCCCGACCTCGTCGGGCATCACGAACGTGGCCGGGGCTGCGGCCGGAGCGGAGGTGGCCGGCGGAGCAGCGGTGATCGGCGGGAGCGCTGCGCTACTGGCCGGAGAGGTCGCCGCCGAACTACTCGATGGTGCCGGCGCGACCGTCGTCGCCGGAAGCGTCGCCATCGCTGGCTTGTCATCCTTCGAGCTACATCCGCCGACCGCCACCAGGGCAACAAGTCCAACGCCGAGAACCCGCAACATCCGCATCTACCGACCATAGCGGCGGGTGACGGCGAGGCCCGGCAGACGGCTTCTGCCCTTGTCACAATGGACCTCCGTCCGGTGTCTCCAGCTGACGCGCCCATTGTGGCCCGGATGAAGACGCTGATGGGGACTGGATTGACGCCGAAGCGCGTTCCCAGTCCCCATCGAGGGCGCACCGCCGGGCCCGTCCTGGGCGCTCCCAGTTCCCAGCGCTGGCTAGGTTCGGAGCATGAAGATCGGCATGTGCTTCCCGTACGCCAAAGGTGACCTGACTCGCCAGGGGATCCTCGACTGGTTGCGGCGCTTCGACGAGGGGCCGTTCTCGACGCTGTCGTGCGGCGAGCGGATCGTCGGCACCAGCGTGGACATGATGGCCGTGATGGCTGCCGCTGCGGCGGTCACCGAGCGGGTGCGGATCGTGCCCACGCTGTACGTGTTGCCGATGCATTCGGCGATCCACGTCGCCAAGCACGCCGCCACGCTGGACGTGATCTCCGGAGGCCGGACGACGATCACCGTCGGTATCGGCGGGCGGGTGCATGACTACCAGTGCATGGAGAAAGAACCGGTGCGTCGCTATTCACGGATGGACGAGCAGGTTGCCGAGATCCGTCGGATCTGGGCCGGCGAGCCGCCGTTCGATGGCGCCGAACCGGTTGGACCGCTGCCGGTGCAAGCAGGCGGGCCGCCGATCCTGGCTGGCGTGACGGGGCCAAAGGGAATCGCCCGCGCCGCCAAGTGGGCCGACGGAGTGTATTCGTGGTCGGGCAACGGCGAGCGCGACGAGATCGCCCGCCAGTTGGCCTTGGTCGACGCAGCGTGGGGTGACGCCGGCCGTGACCAGGCGCCGCAGCGCGTCGCCGGGTTCTGGTTTTTGCTGGCCGACAACGCCGACGACAAGCTCAAGGACTACGTCTACAAGTACATCCGCGGCATCAACGACGACTGGGCCCGGGGCATGGCGGCGATGTGCAACCGCTCGTCGAACGATGCGGTCAACGCTGCGCTCGACGCCTACGAGGAACTCGGTGTCGACGAATGCTGGCTCAACCCGGCGACCTCGGAGATCGCCGAGATCGATCGCCTGGCCGAACTGATCGCCCGTCGTTAACCGCCAGGGCGACGCGATGCTGGCTGTTCATCCGATTCTGTTGGCCACCGGGGTAGTTGGTTTGGTCTGCTTCGTTGCCGTCGGGATCAGCAGCATCCGATTGGCGAGCAGCGGCCAGCGACCGCTCTGGAATCGTCTGCTGGCAGCGTTCGTGCTGTGCTTGGCGATCGTCGTGCTGCTGCTGATGATCATCGCCATCGGCCTGTAGCGGGCCGCCGCGCTCACCGGCCGTGCTGGACCCGCGTCACTTTGGAGGAAAGCGCAGCGCTCCATCGAGCCGGAAGTTTTCGCCGTTCAGGTAATCGTTGCGGATGATCGATTCGACCAACAGGGCGAATTCGTCCGGACGACCCATCCGCTTGGGAAACACGATGCTTGCCACCAGCGCCTCTTTCATCTTCTCCGGGGCGCTCATCATCATCGGGGTACCCATCGTGCCGGGGGCGATGGCACAGACGCGGATGCCGACCGCAGCCAGGTCGCGTGCCAGCGGCAGCGTCATGCCCAGGATCGCTGCCTTTGCCGCGCCATACGCCAGCTGGCCAGTCTGACCTTCGAGCCCGGCCAGCGATCCGGTGTTGACGACCACGCCACGCAGCCCGTCCTCGTCGGGTTCGTTCGTTGCGATCGCCGCGGCAGCAAGGCGGGTGACGTTGAACGTGCCGACGGCGTTCATCGCCATCGTGGCGACGAATGCCTCCTTGTCGTGCGGAGTCCCGTCACGCCCCAGCGTTCGGCCAGCGTTGCGGACGCCTCCGCCCGCCACGTTCACCACGATCGCCAGCGTGCCCAGTGATCGTGCAGCATCGATCGCCGCCTGCACGTCATCGTCATCGGTCACATCGCCGCCGACGGCGACGACCTGCGAGCCCAGCTCGGCAGCTAAAGCCGTGCCACCGGCCAGATCGCGATCGAAGATCACGACCGACGCGCCTTGGTCCGCCAAATGGCGCACGGTGGCGGCACCCAGTCCGCCCGCACCCCCTGTGACGATCGCTACCTTGCCGGTGATCTCCATCGCCGCTCCCATTCTTCCGCTCGCGTTGCGCAGCAAACCTACGGAGCAATCCCGATCGACGTCAAACCATGCGCGGCGATGATCAGCCGCTGGTCCCGTGCAAAGCGCCACCTACGATGTCGTTGGCGCCGACCAGAAAGCGAGCCGTAGTGCCCGAAACACCACCCGTTGCCGAACAGCCAAGCGCCCCTCGATCACGCAAGGGCGAGATCACTCGCGGCCGCTTGCTGGAGGCCGCCAAGACCGTGTTCGAAGCGTCAGGGTTTCTGGAGGCGCGAATTTCCGATATCGCCGTCACCGCTGGCCTGTCGCATGGCTCGTTCTACCACTACTTCGAATCCAAGGAACAGATCTTCCGCGAGGTTGCCGAAGCGCATGAGGCCCTGCTGACCGCTGCCCCGGACGAGCGGCCCGACGACGCCGAACCGTTGAGCGACTTCGACCGAATCCGTGTCGCCAACCGTCTGTACCTACAGCGCTACCGGGATAACGGCAGGATCATGGGCGTGATCGAAGAGGTGTCGCGTTACGACAGCTTCGTCAACGAGGCACGGATGCGCCGCCAGAAGCATTTCGCCGACCGCGCCGAGCGGGCCATTCGACGTCTGCAGGCCAGTGGCGCGGCCGACCCGAACGTTGACGCCAAGCTCGCCGCGGTCGCCCTCGGCTCGATGATCGGTCGTTTCGCCGAGCTCTGGCTGGTCGAAAACTGGGACAACTTCGACTTCGAAACCGCTGTCGATCAGGTCAGCCGCCTGTGGGCCAACGCGATCGGTGTCGCCGTCCCGACGTCACTGGCCACGTCGAGCGCAGCCACGCGCCAGCAGCCGTGACCTGAAAACACTGACCATCGACGACGACGGATTCGCGGCCCCAGATCTCGACTGGACCGCGGCTTCTCCATGGTCTGATCGGCCGTCAACTGCTTGGGCTGCCGCGGGGGTCCTGACCCCGCAGGAGCCTGCACGTGTTCGACGGAACTCGCTACGTTGCCGGTGATGGAGGTGTGCGTCGCTCAGCATAGGGACCGCTTCCGCCTCGCCGTCGACGGTGCCGACGCCACCGAGGTTGACGCCGCTGGATTGGCCTCGACGGCGGCCGCCATCGAACGCGCCGGTGGGGCTCGGTGGGTGTGGGCCGACACCCGCACGCTGGCCGCGGTGCTGCTCGACGCCGGAATCAGCGTGGAACGGTGCACCGACCTGCGCCTGTGCCACCGAATCCTGCGGCACGCGACGGCCACGGCGACCAGCGCGTTGGCCGTGGCCGATGAGGGCCCGTGGGACGCGGCGCCGTCGTTCGACGACGAGCGGCCGGCGACGCTGCTCGACGTCCTTGCGCCGACGGCATTTTCGATCGACGAGGTGATCGCCGAAGCAGCCCGACAGCGCGACGCGATCGCTGCTGCGCCCGATCCGAATCGGCTCAACCTGTTGCTGCTGGCCGAGTCGGCTGGCGCGTTGGCCGCGGCGGAGATGCGCTTCGTGGGCCTGCCGTGGAGCGCCGCCGAGCACGACCGTCAGTTGACCGAGGCATTGGGCCCGCGCCCCGTGGCCGGACAGCGCCCGGCCGTGCTCAACCGGCTGGCCATGCAGATCGGTGTGGCGCTCGGTGCACCGGGGATGAACCCCGACTCCCCCACCGAGTTGTTGGCCGCGCTTCGTGGTGCTGGTCTGAACGTCAAGACAACGCGCAAGTGGGAGCTGCGTAAGATCGACCATCCGGCGATCGAGGCGCTGCTCGAGTACAAGAAGCTGTCTCGGCTGCACACCGCGAACGGCTGGGCGTGGCTGGATACCTGGGTGGTCAATGGACGATTTCATCCCGACTACGTGCCGGGTGGCGTGGTCACCGGACGATGGGCAACGCGCGGTGGCGGGGCGCTGCAACTGCCCAAATCGTTGCGTCAGGCCGTGGTCGCCGAACCAGGATGGAAGCTGGTGGTCGCCGACGCCGCCCAGCTGGAACCACGGTTGCTGGCGGCGATGTCCGGAGACGCAGCGATGGCCGCGGCATGTCGAGGTGTCGATCTGTACCAGGGCTTCGTCGACCGCGGCGTGGTTGCGACTCGCCAGCAGGCCAAGATCGGGATGCTCGCGGCGATGTATGGCGGGACCAGCGGCGAGGCCGGGCAGCTGCTGCAGCGGATGCGCCGGGCGTTTCCTACGGCACTAGCGTTTGTGGACGATGCGGCGACGCGTGGTGAGCGCTTCGAGCGGGTCACCACCTGGCTCGGGCGGACCTCGCCGACCCCCGGCGGTCGCTGGGTCGAGGCTCAGGATCGGGCCTATGCCGATGACGCCGAGGATCACGTTCGACGCAGGGCGCAGTCGCAGGCGCGCGAGTGGGGCCGGTTCACGCGCAACTTCGTCGTCCAAGGCACAGCCGCCGAGTGGGCGTTGTGCTGGATGGCATCGCTCCGTCGCCGTCTGCGGCCGATGAGGAGTGACGGCGCTGGCCCGCAACTGGTCTATTTCTTGCACGACGAGCTGATCGTCCATTGCCCAGAGGCCCTGGCCGAGGATGTCGAAGTGGCACTCGGTAACGCCGCCAACGAAGCACGCCGCCTGCTGTTTGGCGACAGCCCTGTCGACATCCCGCTGAGCGTCGACATCGTCGACAACTACGCCGAAGCCGGTTGAGCTCGCAGATTCCCATCGCCCTGGTTGGCCAGATCGACGGCGGGGACCGGGGTGGGTCGGTCTACGCTCGGCGTGTGCATTCGCCGTCTGCTGTCACCGTGCCGCTTCGGCTGTCGTCGCTGTTGATCGACCTCCGCCCACAGGCATCGGCCGAGCTTGCCGAGGCCCACGTTCGAGCCTGCGCAGTGGCCGGGGAGGCGACGCCACAGATCGCCTCCACGGTGCGCAGGATGCTCGGCATCGAGAGGTCGCCAGCTGGCGCGGAGCAGGGCGGGGCGATCATCGACTTCGTCGAGCAGTTCGTGTTGGACGTCGGGTCGATGCCGATGGAGTTGGTCGATGCCCTCGCCTCGGCGATCAACCAGGCGGACGTCGCCGAGTTCGTTCGGGCGATCTACGTCATCGAATATGCCGTGCGGCTCGAAGCGCTTTCCGCCACGTTGCTGGGTGGTCAGTCTCGGCAGCCGCCCGCGCACCAGGCGGCGGACGACGACGGCACCATTCGTGCTGCACTGAACACCTTCCAAAGCACCGTGTTGCGCGGCACGGATCTCGATGCCGCGACGACTGAATTGGTGCGCCTGCGTTGTGCGCGCACCCATCACTGCCGGATCTGTTCCACGCTACGTCTCGGCGCGGCGCGGCACGCCGGGGTCGACGACGAGGTCACCGCCAAGATCGACCGGTATGAAACCAGCGACCTTGCGGAGCGAGCCAAGATTGCGCTGCGGATCACCGATGCATTCATCCTCCGACCCGACCTCCTCGCCGCGCAAACAGTCACCGACGCGCACTCCCATTTCCGTGCGGACGAGTTGGCCGAGTTGCTGCTCGACATCACCAAATGGAGCACGCAGAAGATCAACGTCGCGCTCGGCACCGACGGCGCCGAGCGGCTGCCGGTCAACGACGACGGCGTCGCCTTCTTCGACATCGACGATCATGGGCGTCTCACCGGCTTCTCGGCCACCGCTGGACCGGTGACACAACGATGACCGAGCAACTCCCGTATTTCAGCGCCCGCGGACCGAGTGCGGCGTTCTTTGACCTCGACCGCACGTTGATCAGCGGATCGAGCGCGTTCGTGCTTGGGATCGCCGCCTGGCGACACAAGCTGATCCCGACCGCGCAGCTGGTCAGCGACGCTGGCGCAGCAGTTGCGTTCCGAGTGCGCGGTGCCTCGGACGACACCTCTCATGGTGTGCGCGATCGGATCCTGGGTGCAGTCAAGGGCATCCGCGTGGAGGACTTGGTGGCGATGAACGCCGACATCATCCCCAAGCTGATCGACAAGGTCCGCCCCGAATCACGTCGACTGGTCGACTCGCACCGCCACGCCGGGCGCACCACGTACATCGTCTCGGCGTCGCCGATCGAGCTGGTCGAACCACTGGCCCAGGCGCTGGGTATGACCGGCGGGATTGGGACGCGCAGCCAGATCGTCGACGGCGTGTACACCGGCGAGCTGAACGGACCGTTCTGCTACGGCCCGGGCAAGGTCGAGGCGATCAAGGAACTCGCCAAGTGGGAGAGCTACGACCTCGCCCAGTGTTACGCCTACAGCGACTCGGTCAGCGACTTGCCGATGATGGACGCCGTCGGTCGACCCGTGGCGGTCAACCCCGACCCAAAGCTGGAACGCCACGCCGAGGCCCATGGCTGGCCGATCGTGGTGTTCAGCCGACGAACGAAGTCGGTGATCCGTCGTACCACCCAAGCGGTCAGCGCCGCGGGCCTGGCCGCTGGTGGATTTGCTGGTGGCGTCCGCTGGGCGCGCAGCCGCTAGCGCTCAGCCACGTGGCCGGGCAGGTTGAAGGCGTTGCGCGGCAGCGTCAGAGGTAGATCGAGCGAGCTGGTCAAGCCGGACTTTGCGTCGCACACTGCCGGGATCGCATTGACGACGCGCATCGCCGTGGCGATCATCCCGTCGACGGGCGCTTCGTCGGGCGTGGCACCCACCGTCAGATCGCAACGCATCGACGGCTCGCCGTCGACCACCACGCGATAGGTGCCGTCGCGCTCGGCGTTCGGCCAGTGCGGGGCAAGGTCGGGGGCCATCCGGTTGATGTGTTCGATGATGATTGCGTCGCGGCCATCGACGACACCGATCGTCTCCATCCGAATCGCGCCGACCGTGCCGGCGTCGATCACCCCACAGGCAACCTCCAGCCGTCGAGGTGTCGGATCGAGCTCGTAGGTCTCACGGATTGCATCGAGGGTGACGCCCATGGCGTGGGCAACCATCTCGACCGATGGACCCCAGATCGCCTGCTGCAAACCGTCCATCGACATGACCGGTCGATGCGACATCGGCTGGCCGAAACCGAATACCTCACGCATCATGAACTCGACGGGGTAGGTGTCGTACAGGAAGATCTCCTGGGCGCGGACCGAACGGACCGAGCGCGACATCGTCAGCAGCGTCAGCACCAGTTGATCGCCAGCGAATCCGGGTTCGATCCCCGACGCGTACAGCGTGGCGTTGCCGCGCATCGCTGCCTCGCGCAGCTTGCCGCTTTGCGGCACGGCGGGGGGATAGACCAACCCTGCCGTCGTCACGGTGACCACGTTGATTCCGGCCTCCAAGAAGCGGACGTAATCGTCGTAGGCCGCGGCGCTGACCCCGCCATCGCTCGCTGCATAGACGATGCAATCCGGGCTGGCGGCGATCAGCTGATCGACATCGGAGGTCGCCAGGAGGCCGATCGGCTCGCCGCCGGTCAGCGTGCCAGCATCGACGCCGACCTTGGCTGGGGAATGGACCCATACGCCAACCAAGTCAAGGTCTGGGCGACGCCGAATCGTCTGGACGGCAATCGTTCCGATCCCACCCGTCGACCACACCGCGACTCGATACCGACTCATCCGCGCTCCGTTCCGCTGAGTACCGGCGGTCAGCCTGCCACGCGCCGCGGCTACCGTCCGGGATCGGGACGACCGGATCTGCTGGCGAACTGTCCGACGGTTCCGGCGACGAGATCGGACCGGCCGATCTGGGCATTGCGTTCGTCGATCGTTGGTGCCAGTGCGGTTGTCGCGGCGCGGTCGGCGGTCCGCACGATCGACTTGATCGACGCGACAACGCTGGGCTCAAAGCTGGCGATCCGATCGGCGATCTCGAACGCTCGACGCATCAGGTCGTCGCGGGTCGGCACCAGCGCCTGGATCAGCCCGAGGGAGTAGGCCCGCTCGGCGCTGAGGCTGTCGCCTGTCAGGTGCAGCAGCATCGCCTCGCCGAGGGCCAGATTGTGGCGCAGGCTGACGAGACCGGGCCCAGCGATCATGCCGCGTGAAACCTCGGGGAGGCCAAACTGCGATGAGGTCGTCGCCAGGCGGATATCGCAGGCCAGGGCGAGCTCAAACCCGCCGGCGACGCAGTAGCCATCAATGGCGGCGATGACCGGTTTGCTCAGCCGCTCGATCAAGCTCGGCGTCATCGCTTCCAGCTGCGGCGTCGGAAAGACCATCGCCCCGCTCCCAGCGCGCTCTGCCATCTCCTTCAAATCGCCACCGGCCGAGAACGCCCGTCCTCCCGCTCCGGTGATGATCGCGACACGCAGCGAATCATCGGCGTCGAAGCGGGTGATGGCGTCATGCAACTGGCTGAGGAGTTCTGCGTTCAGCGCATTCATTCGCTCGGGCCGTTGCATGGTGAGCACCAACACCCTTCCGTCACCGGCGTAGGCAAGATCCAAAACAGCGTCGGTCGTCACCGACCCGACACTACGGCGCTGTCGCGAGTCCTTCGCACGGACTGCGCACGATTCCGAGCGCTCAGTTCACCGAAGGCGTTTCCAACCCGATCTCGGCTCGAAGTTGCTGCAACGCCGGTCGAATCCGCTGCATCGGCACCCCGCTGCGACGGAACGCTGCCAGCACCAGCGCCTCACCCAGCCCGACGAACGGAATCGATGGGTCACGGCCGGCTGAGGCAGCCACTTGGGTGATCACCGGTTCGCCGCTCACATGTGGGCGATCTCGAAATGTGCGGGTGTAGCCCTTCGCCCAGGAACGAACTGTCGAGGACGGGGCGGCGACGATCCGCGCCACATCGGCAATGGTGCACAGCGGGATGCCGACGCGAATCGGATCGAGCACAGTCACAGGGGTCTCCTCGGCGTGACCATTCAATCACGGCGGTCAGCCGCCGCTCTGGCACATCTATGCGAAGATCAATCGGATGCGTCGGACGGTTACTCACCAGGAACTCTGTTGTGACCATCGCTGACCCGATCATCAATGGGCCGTACGACCCGCCTCAGCAGCACTTCGAACTGGGTGACGATGGCTCCCCTACCGGCACGATCGTCAACGGTCGGCGTCCGAGCACCTCGTACATCCCGGTGCCGGCGGTGGTGAAGCGCAGCAAGTCCGCGCCCAAGGCGGTCCAGGAAGCGATGGACCTCTCCACGGACGGGGAGCAGCGCGAGCTGAACACGCTGATCAACGACATTCGCCAGCGGGTGGAGCTGTGGCGGATGCGTAACTACCCGGGGGCTACAGCAATCTCGCGCAAGCTGATGTTGCACTGGGCCAACCCGACCCGTGAGAACCGGGTGTTGTACTGCCAGCGGGAGGCGGCGGAGACAGCGATCTATCTGGCCGAGGTGGCTG